>Ga0137403_10002160_pt1 | contig 24174 bp, 24 predicted proteins | sample CZOMad2_1_16fung_FD_122057 | JGI IMG/M metagenome (GOLD analysis project Ga0137403, IMG submission 122057) | Vadose zone soil fungal communities from Angelo Coast Range Reserve, California, USA - CZOMad2_1_16fungal (Hybrid Assembly) | ecosystem: Environmental > Terrestrial > Soil > Vadose zone...
GGAGCGCTCGAGCCTCATTCCGGAATTCAGCTTTGACGGCTTTGTCGCCGACCTCGCGCGCAACTGGGCGCGTCTGCGCGCCAAACCGCCGACCGAGCGCCGGATCGCGATGTGGGAGCCCGTCCTGTAAAAACTCCTCAATCTCTATCCTTTGTTTTTACAAAGGCTTTGCCTGTTGGTGATTTTAGCATCCATATTGTCCAAAAGGATGAGACGCTTCCAACAGCTACGCCAACTATACTACCATTTATCCCTACTCCAGGAGTCTCTGGGGCATCTGTGCCTTTTGAGGATATCTATAAGCAGGCTGGTGCTAAATTTAGCGTTCCTTGGCAAATTCTTTACGGAATTCATATGACAGAGACTGGGGGCCGTGACGGAACAATTTATAACTCTCAAGGCAGTGGCGCTCAAGGTCCGATGCAGTTTATGCCAGGCACATGGCGTGGCTATGGGGTGGATGGTAACGGTGATGGGGTTGCTGATATTAATAATGCTGTTGATGCTATTTATGGTGCTGCTAACTATCTTGCTAAGCATAGTTCTTTGGAAAACGGTTTAGCTTCATATGGGGGAAATATTGCAGGTATTTTGGCAATAGCCCACTCTCAAGGTTATACACAATAACCAGTCTTCATAGGGTTGACATTAGTCTTATAGTATGTTATAATCCAAGCTTAAGTCTAGTTTCTATAGGCTTATATTTTATGAAATACAAAATTTTTCTGTTATTTATTATTATCTTGTTTATTATGGTGTTGCCGGTGAAAGCTCTACCTTCTGTTACAAAAGTGTATTCATCGAATGAACATCTCCTTTCTCAACATACAATGTCACTTGAGGATCGGTATGCAAACAAATCCGTAAACGATGTCTTCAAAGATAATATCTTGCTTACGATTGCCTATCTTTCAGGAAAGGTAAAAGATCCTGCCAAGATTGATTGGAATCAAGTAAGAAGTAACTCTGAGTATAATTTGGTATTAAATCCTGGTGAAGTGTTTGCTTTCCATGATGACGTTTTGCCGGAGTTTGATGGTAAAACGATTAAAACAACCAATGCTCATTTTGGTCCAAGCGAAGGATTTGTGTCAGATGGATTTCTCTATGGTGATGGTGTTTGCCATTTTGCTTCTCTTATTAACTGGGCTGCTCGTGATGCGGGCCTAAAGGTTACTGCGCCGACAAATCACGACTTTGCCAACATTCCTGATGTTCCGAAAGAAAATGGTACAGCAATTTATACAACTGCTGGTAAATCTTCCGCAAGTGAATTACAGAATCTGTACTTTGAAAATAATTTTGATAAACCTGTGCATATGGTTTTTACCTATGCAAATAATACCCTGACAATTTCTCTGTATGAGTAAGGATTCCAATTTATAGAGAAAAACCCAAAAGTAAAAACATTTCCCTAAGCGTTTTCTGTGAATTTTTGGTTACGTTTTGTTTTGCTAATTGTTGGAGGATTTCTAATGCTTTTGGTGTATCAAGATCTTCATCAAGTGCTTTAGTAAATTGATTAATTATCCCTTTTGGTTCCCTCCCCTCTTCTGTTGGTTTTTCTTTAAGAATACTTTCTACTATTGTTAGTTGTTCTTTTGCTGTTTCAAGCTGTTGGTGATAAAACTCCCAAGGAATTCGATAATGATGTGAAAGAATAACAAAGCGAATAGCATTCGCTGAATAGTCTTTTAATAAATCAGAAATCATAACTAGATTACCCAATGATTTTGACATTTTTTCACCCTCAAACATTACAGCACCAGTATGCATCCAATATTTTACAAAAGGTTTCTTTCCAGTAACATTTTCTGATTGGGCAATTTCACTTTCATGATGTGGATAGAGAAGATCGCTTCCTCCTCCATGGATATCAATTTGTGTGCCTAAATATTTGTTAATCATTGCAGAACACTCGATATGCCATCCAGGTCGACCATTGCCCCATGGCGATTTCCAAGACGGTTCATCCTGTTTTGATTTTTGCCAGAGAACAAAGTCAAGTGGATTTTCTTTTAGAGGATCATCTGGGTTTGCTCCACGTTTTTTGGATAGGTCAATCATTTCTTCTTTTGTATATCGTGAAAGTTTGCCATAATCTGTGACGTTGTTAACACGGAAATAGATATTTCCTTCTTTTTCATAGGCAAATGCTTTTTTAATTAGTTCTTCAATAATTTCCAACATAGTTGAAATACTATCTGTTGCCTTCACATAATAGGTTGGAATGGTGACATTAAGTGCCTTGAGATCATTAAGAAATTTTTTTGTCCAGAATTCTCCCAGCTCTTCCCAATTTTTTCCTACTCCTTTTGCTTTTTTTAAAATATCATCATCAATATCAGTGACATTTTGTGTATAGGTGACAGTGTATCCTTTAAAAGTAAGATATCGCTGGAGAATATCAAAGGCGATATATGTAAATGCATGACCAAGATGCGTTGTATCATATGGTGTTATCCCACAAACATACATTGTCACCGTAGTTTTTTTTAAAGAAATAAATTCTTCTTTTGTTTGTGATAATGAATTATAAAGCTTCATAAATAGTTTAGAGATTATACCATTTAAAACAACAAAAAACCCAACAACTCAATAGTTGCTTGTTCGTTCTCCTATAAATAAATTCAAGTTATTTCCAAACAGCCAAAAGACCGGCCATCAAGCAATATGCTACCAGGTTATAGCCTGTATTGATAAAGTAAAGCTCTTTTGGTTTGTCGGAAAAAAGCGATGTTGAGAGTTGTGCTGTTGTTGTTAAACCAAGCCATCCGACAAGTCCCAATTTTAGACCATCGGTAAAGCTCGTAATACCAAGTTGCTGCACAAACCATGCTAAGACAAAAGCTGTTACAAAAGAACCTGCTGTCATCAATGCATATCGTTGCCCCATCCCTTTTTGAGATTGATTGATATCTCCTGTTTTAAGCCCTGCGGCTTTCATCCAAGGTTTTGCAAAAAGAACAGGCGAATACCACAAAAAGCCAATTACCATATTGAGTAATGCTGCGATGATAATTGCGAGATAATTTATATATTTTCACCTCCTTTCAAACGTTGTTATACTATCTATAGTACTAAGCTGAGACATAATCTTCAATAAGAAAATAATTATACGAAACTTCGTACTCACTCCTTGAGGAAAAAAAGGCTTTTTGCTATACTGCATGGACGCGGGCGTAGTTCACCGGCTAGAATGTCTCCTTGCCAAGGAGTAAAATTGTATTTTGAGGCTAAAGACCCTGCTCCATATACATACTAAACAATTAAGATATAAGAGGTCAATAGGAAGTTCATAATATTATAAGAAAATGCTAAAATAATTTAACCATGCGGGTATAGTACAATGGTAGTACACCTGGTTGCCAATCAGGTTACAGGGGTCCGATTCCCCTTACCCGCTCCAAGTGTACCCCGCTAATTCTCTTTGGAGAAAAACTGAAAAATACTCCCATTTAAGACAGAGGCTTGCAAAGTTCTTTTTCAGAAACTACTATCTTCATATTCACTTTGAGTATGAATAAATTAAAAAAGACTCTTGCTATGTTTTTGGTTGACCTCTCTCTTTATATTGTCCATATCACAAAGCGTCTCCTGAATTGATAAAACTTAATTTTTCTAACTGCGCTATTAACCCTAGGCAGATGTTTTATCAAAACCCTACTATTGACACTTGTTTGCTCTTTGGATGCGCTACAATGCGTTAGGTTCGCTTGTCATGCTATGCCAAAGAACAAATTAGACTAACTTAACCCCTTTGCCATTTCTCCGCAATCTTTGCTATACTCAACCTAATGAAGAAGATAAGTATTATCATTGTTCTCGTACTTGTGCTTCTCGGTATCGGGTTCATTTCATGGGAAAAGCTAATACCGCATAAGCCCGCTCATCCCTATACAAAAATGAATATGGTTCTTGCAAAAGAAGTAACCGTAACATTAGATAAGAACGGCTTTTCCCCTGCCACAGTAACGATTAAAAAAGGAACTGCTGTTAGGTGGAAGAATGCCAGTGGCAAAGAACAAACCGTTAACTCAGATAATTACCCGACAAACCAACTGCATAAAGAATTAAATTTTGGGGCTTTCAATAATGGCTCAACTGTCATGTATACCTTCACCAAACCTGGCACGTACGGCTATCACAATCAATTCCACCCTGAGCAAAAAGGAACAATCATTGTAACGCAATAGAGGTGAGCTTTGTTGTTTACTGCTGCATACCATCTTTTCTATCGTAGAATATATTCGTTGCTTGCTAATACCTTAAGGAAGAGGAATTATTGTTGGGTAACTTCAATACCATTCACCATGGCATTGTCGGTCACAGTGATAAATTGGATAGTAATCTTACCATTACTATCTGCTGGTTTGACAAAATCTTCAACGACTGCTTTATTTTCGCCTCCGGCTGCTTGGAAGATGTCATAATTCGAGAGGACTTGTGTACCGTTGATTTTGACGTTAAAGACTCGGCTTCCCGCGCTATTCCAATAGAGTTCATTGAAATGGAGTCTCACGAGATAGTTTATACTTGGTTGGAGATTGGGAATGTTGTAGGTGAAATTACCATACCGAACGGATTGGTAAACTGCCTGTGGTGCGGGGTTAGTAACATTACCGGTATCAACACTGGCAGATGATGTATATGGTTGTCCTCCTGTATAGTCGGTATCTGCTGCAAAGTTTCCAGACGTACTCCCTCCTGCATTGATAATTGCACTGGAAGCAGGGGTTGGAGTCGCTGTCGGAGTTGGTGTTGGAAGTGTCCCATTGTAAAGCTCAATGCCATTGACCATTGCGTTATCTGTGACCGTTGCGAATTGGAGAGTTATATTACCATTGCTGTCTGCTGTAGCAGGTAGTTGTTCGACAATGGCTTTATTCGCTCCATTCGCTTTTGCGTAAATATCATAATTACTGAGTACTTGTGTTCCGTTCAGGGAGACATTGAAGACTCGTCTTCCTGTAGCATCATCCCCACCTGTTCCCCAATAGAGTTCGTTGAAATGCAATCTAACAGTATAATTTGCATTTGGTGTAAGATTTGGAATGGTGTAGGTAAAGTTCCCGTAGCGAACTGTTTTGTAGACTGCTTCTGGTGCAGGAGTTGAGACGCCACTGGTATCAACTGATGTGGATGACGTATATTGAGTACCGTCTGTAAAATCAGTATCAGAGACATAGTTTCCTTGCGTATCACCGCCTGTGTTAATAGCTGTCACAAGAGAATTATTCTGAACAATCCCAAAATTCTGGGTGGTATTAGCAGCAAGAGAAATATTGGCGGGATTGGTCGTTGTTGCGGTATACCCACTTGGTACGGTTAAGGTTTCAACGTATGTTCCTGCTGGGACACTTGTGAAGGAATAATTGCCATTACTATCTGTTGTCGTGTTTTGTCCTGAATCAAGTGTTACGATTGCGCCACTATATCCTGCTTCTCCTGTGTCTTGGAAGCCATTTTGATTTGCGTCATTGTAGACAGTTCCTGTCAAATTATATGTAGCAAGAATAGTAAATGTTTTAGTATTATGTGTTTCGGTGACGCCACTGTTATCTACAGACCAATAGGTAATAGTGTGGTTTCCGTTGCCTGTAAGGGTAAATGGTGTTGAGTATGTTTGCTGTGAACAACCATCTACGGTGTAATATGTATTAGCTATGCTATAACTTGCTGCTGCTGTTGCGGATAACGTCACGGTTGTTGGGTCTGAATAGTTTCCTTGATTGTCAGGAGTTGGTGACAAAGCGGCTGTTGTGATTGGTGTAGCATGATTATATTGTAATGAAATTACTTCAGTTTCATTACTTGTAACCGTAACACTGCTTAAGCTAAAAGTATTATAGATACTCCCATTTGGAGGAGTAGCAGTAATAGTGTAGTTATTCCCATTACTGGTTGGGAATAACCATATATTTGCAGTACCTGAACTATCTGTATTTAATCCCGCTGAGGTACTATAACTAGATATTGCTGACGTATTAGTCACTGTTCCTATTGGGGCAGTTTCTGAAGGCCCATTAGTTGATATGCCTATATTTGCTTGTGGATTGCTCACTGCATCCTGTACAAGTAAAGTTACTTTTTTTACATTAAGGGGAATATCCATTGTTGTATTTTGCGATAATGTTAAGGCTGCATTACTCTGAATAGAATAACTTGCTGGCGCATTAGCGGTCACTGGATTAGTTCCCGATACTTTAATTAAATAATTCCCTGTTGTTGTCGAAAAGCTATAGTTACCATTAGCATCAGTTGTGGATGAGACGTAATTATTTGTACCTGATGGTGCTATCGCAACCGTTTGATTAACAAGAGGCTGACCAGTCCCGTCAAGAACACGCCCTGAAAGTGTTACGGGAGCTTTCATTGTTAATGTTAGTTGACTATTTGAGGTCAATGTAACACCTGACAAGCTAGTTATAACAAAAGAACTTCCTGTAGGAGGAGTTCCTGTAATAGTATAGTTATTTCCAAAACTTGTGGGGAAAAGCCATAATGTTGCATTTCCTGACTCATCGGTTACTAGGCCAGATGAAGTGCTGTAATTCGATGAGGCTGAAGAAGTAGTTAATGTACCAACAGGAACTGTTTCAGAAGGAGCATTGGTTGATATTTTTACATTTGAGACTGGCGAACCATTTATGTCTTGCACATGTAATGCGATACTATATACGGAAAGCGGTATATCCATTACTTTATTCTGTGTTAATACCAAAGCTCCACCAACACTCTGAATAGAATAATTTGCGGGAGCATTGGCACTTGCAGGATTATTGCCAGAGACTCTAACCAAATAATTCCCCGGTGCTACCGAAAAACTATAGTTACCACCGCTATCTGTTGTTGAAGAGATATAGTTATTAGTGCCTGAAGGAGCAATTGCTACTGTCTGATTGGCAAGTGGTTGACCTACTCCATCAAGAACATGACCACTAAGCGTAACCGGAGTTGCCATTGTAAGCGTAACTTGTCTATTAGCAGTCAGCGTTACTCCTGATAAATTAGTTGTGACGAATGAATTTCCTGTTGGAGGTGTTGCTGTAATTGTGTAATTGTTTCCATTACTTGTGGGAAAAAGCCATAATGTTGCACTACCTGAGGCATCTGTTACTAATCCTGCTGAAGAAGTATAATTTGACGAAGCAGAAGTATTTGTTACAGTTCCAATAGGAGCTGTATCATTAGGTGCGTTTGTTGATATTTTTGTATTCGGTTGAGGATTACCGGCACTATCTTGTACATTTAACGAGAGTTTATACACATTAAGGGGAATATCCATAATTTTACTTTGCTGTAATGAAAGCGTTGCGCTACTTTGGATAGAATAATTTGCAGGAGCGTTAGTAGATAAGGAATTGCTCCCTGACACTCTAATAAGATAATTACCTACGGATACTTGAAAATTATAATTACCATTAGTATCTGTTACCGAAGAAACGTAATTACTAGTGCCCGAGGGAGCAATCGCAACTGTTTGATTAGCAAGAGGTTGGCCCATTCCATCAAGAACATGACCACTGAGCGTTACCGTTCCCGATGGAACTAAGACAAAATTTATAACTGTGCTGGCATTGATGTTCTGATTAACAGCAACTGCCGAGGTGAAACCACTACCAGACGGAGGAGTCACTTGAACATTATATGTACCTACTGGTATTGAAAGACTATAGTTTCCAGAGCTATCGGTTGTAGTGCTATCTGAATTTGCATCATTGACGCTAACTGTTGTCCCAGAGATGCCATTTCCAGAAGTGTTTTTAACGCTACCTGAAAGTGTAAACGTATCAGCAAAAACATGTTTCACAGGCAAAAATCCAAAAAGTAAAGTCAGAGAGAGGATACTTATGAGGAATAATTTAAGATTCTTCATTTTTTTATTTTGATAATTGCTCTATAATCTAGTTAAGCAGAACTATATTTCTCTTGTCAAGCGTAAAGTAAATCACTGTAAAGATTGCCAAGCTGTTGTTTGTGAAAAGCAGATTATGTAAGCAAAAAAATTGTTATTTAGTATGAATGATAATCAAAACTCTAATCTAAACAAGCTTGCTAAAAAGTTCAAAATTTACAACCGGTATCTTTACAGCTATTTCCCATACTTATTGCTCTTATTCTTTGTTTTTTCATTCCTCTATCGTACCGATTCCTCTTTTAACCAGGACCTTGGTATGCACTTAAAGATTGGAGAAATTATTTGGAAAACTCATCAAGTACCGAATGTGAATCTTTTTTCTTATACAAATCCTGTTTTCCCATTTATTAACCATCACTGGCTTTTTGAAGTGTGGGTGTATGTCTCAAGTATAAGTATTGGGTTTGAGGCATTACTTGTGATTAAAATTATATTATTACTAATTTCTGCAACAGTAATATTAGTTCTTGCTAAAAAAACAAAATCAGCACTGCTATTCCCAATTTCTTTTATCTTTTTCCATCTTTTGCGAGAACGAATAGAACTGAGACCCGAAATTTTCAGTTTTCTTTTTACTGTCATCACGCTTTATATTCTTGAAATGTATGAAAAGAAAAACTCAAAACTTATTTATTTTTTGCCAATAATTTCGTTGTTATGGGTTAATACACATATTTATTTCCCTGTAGGAATATTCTTGCAATTAGTATTCATTGGAGACCTTCTCTTCCGAAAATATATTTATAAACAGAATGTAAAAAATAAATTGATACCACTAACTTGGATTTTAGGTGCAAGTGTTTTATGTCTATTTATCAATCCAAATTTCATAACAGGTGCGTTATATCCCTTTATCGTTTTCAACAATTACGGAGTGACTATTACTGAAAATCAGACAATTTTTACTTTGCAAAATATCCATTTTGTGAACCCTGATTTTTTATTTTTTTATCTTTCTGCTTTTATTGTTTTTGGGTCAATTTATACAAGTATTTGGAGGACAAAATTTTCTTTTAAGAATATCGGACTTTCTCTTTTAGGATTAGCTCTTGCGGTTCAAAGTATCAGAGGATTTCCATATTTAGCACTTATTTCTTTGCCATATGTTTTGTTGAACTGTAACTATACTATTAGTAATATATGGACTAAAACAATCAATATATGTTTTGCCCTCTTGTTGGTAGGAGAAGCAATTTTTTATCTAAATGGTAGTTATTACGGATTAACCTATCAACAAGCAACTCCGTCGTTATCTTTCACTGCAAACGAAAAACCAGCAGTCGATTTCCTCCTTCAGCATCACTTACCACAGCCAATATTTAATAACTTCGATACAGGCAGTTATTTGATTTATAGAACCTATCCAGAATATAAAGTATTCATTGATGAAAGACCAGAAGCATACCCTGCTTCATTCTTTACTAATACATACGTTCCAATTCAGGAAGATTACCCTAAATTCAAAAAAGAAACGAAAAAACTTGGGGTTAAGACTGTTTTCTTTACTATTTCAGATGAAAACCCACGCGCCATTAAATTCTTAAATGCGCTTACAAGCGACTCGCAATGGAAGATAGTTTATCTTGATTACTATTCCATGATACTGGTAAAAAATGATGTGCAAAAACAATTAGGGCTTAAAACGATTGATTTATCAAAAATAAAGGTAAATGATTTTTATTATACTAATGTCGTTCCTTATTCTGGTCTTAGTATCTTCTTTTTCAACATGCACCAACTGGAAATTGCAAAAAAATTTGCTGAAAAGGCGCTAGCGCTCAATCCCAATAATCCTGCTGCGAATAAAGCCATGGCATATATTTTATATTTTGAAAACCCTAGAGATTACCGTATCCATGATTATTTATCAAACACCGAAAATGGGGTTTTTTGGTAAAAACTTTACCTTCAAAATATTTCAATAAAGAATTTCAAAGAATAACGATAAGAATACATGACATGAAAATACTAGTCACTGCTAAACCTAACAGTAAAAAAACATTTGTCAAAATGATTAGCCCTACAGAATATATTGTCTCGGTTCACGAACCTGCACAGCAAGGGAAAGCAAATAGGGCAATCATTAAATCTCTCGCTGAATATTTTCACTTGAAAACTTCAGAAGTAATACTCATATCAGGAGAAACAATAAAGAAAAAAGTATTTGAGATTCCGTTGGAAATAGACCAGCTCCCACAACCAAATCAGTAATGGCTGTTTTGCATCCAAAAGTGAATCATAAAGATGTCCAGGCATATGTGTATATGACCATGCCCAGTCGAGGTAAATAGATTCATCATTGAAAATAGGGAGGAGAGTAAGATTTATCAAGTGAAGAAAAAAGTAAAACAATACGATCCAAGTTAAAGAATTGAGAAATAACTTCCTAAAAAACGTACTTTTTTGGTTTTTCATGAATCAATGGTAGCATTAGCAGGAATGAGTTTCAATAATGGGAGTGAATTAGAGGTGATTTTGATTGTCAATTTTTGTCGATTTTGGTATTATTAGTATGAACTTTTGAAGTCTTGCCATCCTGTCACCTATGAGAAGGTATGGGAATTAATATATAATCCACAATGATACAACCGCATTATGATTTTTTTGTTTCTGGACGATGGCGCAACCGCGATAATATTCTTGATCTTGTGAGCAAAATAAGAAAAAAAGGTTACAGCGTTTATTGCTTCTTGGAAGCCTCACATAGTACACATCAGATCGCAAATGATCCTGAAGAAGATATGCAGCGATTTGAAAAATTGGATTGGCGAAGCGATCCTTATGTCAAAGAAGTTTTTCAAAATGATATGACTGGAGAGAAAAACAGCGATGTCTTTGTGATGCTTTTACCTGCTGGAAAATCATGCCATATTGAAGCAGGCGCGGCCTACGGCATGGGGAAAAAATGTATTTTGATTGGTGAACAGAAAGAAGCTGAAAGTTTGTACCTCATCTTTCAGGAAAGTTATCAAACTGTTGATGCATTTTTAGCAACAATTTGACAGAATAGTTTCATGCAGAAGTTTATTCTTTTTTTACTAAGCTGTTTTATCGTTGTATTTGTTTTTTTAGGAACTGCAATCTTACATTTTTATAATACAAAATCTGTTACAATAAAAAAATATCCACAGAAAATGAAAATTACCAGCCCAGCATTCGAGAATCAACAAAAAATTCCAACCAAATATACCTGTAGCGGAGAAAGCATCAATCCTCCACTTGAATTTTCTGATATACCTGCCAATGCCAAGACTTTGGCATTAGTTGTTGATGATCCAGATGCGCCAAATGGAGATTTTGTCCATTGGATTGTTTATAATATTGATCCCACAACTAAAAGTGTTGCTGAAAATAGCAAACCAAGTGTTCGAGAAGGCTATAATAGTATTGGTAAACCAGGTTACATAGCTCCTTGTCCCCCATCAGGAACGCATCGGTACTTTTTCAAACTCTATGCTCTTGCTATCATGTTGGATGGGCATACATTAGATAAAACTGCTCTTGAAGGAGAGATGAAAGGACATATTCTTGATCAAGCGGAATTGATTGGTTTGTATAGTAAATAGTTCTTCAAAACAACTATCGTGGTGCAAATTTAATAGTTGCATCAAAATGAGTTGAATTACCAGACAATTTTCCTTTTCTTCTCATCTCATTTAATTCTTCTTTCGTTACTAACTTGTGTACTGCATGGTTATCTTTTGGTATCGTATTAAGGATAACTTCAGGAGGAGTATCTATTTTAGAATAAGTCATAAATACTATTCTTGAATTTACTCTGTTGTCGCCCTTTCCTTTAAATGAGTAATCAAAGCTATCTGTAATTATGGGTTGTTCGGGAAGTTTAATTCCAGTTTCTTCTTTTGTTTCTCTAGTAGCTTCATGTTTTACCAATCGTAGGTTGCGTTCTGTATTGCGAGGCTCCCAACTCAATCCAGGAACTTGTCCTCCAGGAAATTCCCAGTCCATCAGCTCGTGAGCCAGGTCCTTTTTGCAGGAGAAGAAAATGGTTATCATATTCGATAACAGTTCTTACCGTGACTATCGGGTGTGTTGGTCTCTCGGAATTCGATCTAGATCCAAATTCAACCATAATTCAAAGTATATCAATAGTCTAGATTGCTTCAAGTGCTATAATAATTATCATGACAATTCTTTCAACTCCGGGTTGGGATGATTATGAACTTTTAGATACGGGTCATGGACAAAGGTTGGAGCGATTTGGGAAATATATTCTTATCCGTCCTGATCCTCAAATAATTTGGTGGCCAAAACTGCCAAAAAGTGAATGGCTCAAGGCAGATGCTGCTTTTGTAAAAGATCCTTCAGCAGATTCAGGACGAGAAAAGGAAAGGTGGCAAAATCACAATAATATACCAAAGAAATGGCCTTTAAAATATGAAAACCTTTCTTTTTATTGCCAACTTAGTCCATTTAAACATACAGGTGTCTTTCCTGAGCAGATTTTGCAATGGTCATGGATGAAAGAAAAAATCATTGCAGCAAAACGTCCAGTGAACATTCTTAATTTATTTGCCTACACAGGTATCGCGACATTGGTTGCTGCTGAGGCAGGGGCGAAAGTAACCCATGTCGATGCTTCTCGGCCAACGATTGGTTGGGCAAAAGAAAATCAGTTGGCATCAAAACTAGGAAACAAACCGATTCGATGGATTTTGGATGATGCGATTAAATTTACAGAACGGGAAATAAAACGCGGAGTTCGATATGATGGGATTATTATGGATCCACCAGTCTATGGACATGGACCTAATGGAGAAAAATGGGATTTTGTATCGTCGTTTCCTCAGTTGCTTGCTGTCTGCAAACAAGTGTTATCAGCATCTCCTCTTTTTATAATCGTTAATGCTTATGCCATTTCTGCATCTTCATTGATGCTTGAGAATGTTTTGAAAGATTTTGCAACAGATTTATCTGGCGATGTTGAAGTTGGTGAACTTGCATTACAGGAAAAGTCAGCAAAGCGTCTTCTTTCAACTGGTATTTTCGGTCGTTGGTCGAGGTAGAGAAAAAAGAGATTGTTTTTTTGTTCGGGACCATTTTTTGAGTGCTGCTTCTCGACTTCGTGCTTCAAGAAGGGTCAAAAAAGTTTCTGAATATTTTAATGTTACTGGGCGACGGATTTTAGTATAATGAGCTCCGTTTTTGGAACTGTTATGCTCTTTAAGTCTTTTTGAAAGATTATTGGTGCAGCCAATGTAGTAGGTTTTATCTGAGCATTCAAGGATGTACACGTAGAAAATCATAAGGAAAGTATAACAAAAAACGATGCTTATGGCTTTTTCGGCACAATTTTAGTAAAATTAACTCTGCTCAAGCTATATTATAAAAATAAGTATTGAGAAGTCACACAATGGTACGGCGGCTGAAACAACAGACTCTGAAAGAGAAACGAGAAAGCAGTTACCGTAAATAAATAACCTTGGGAAGTCGTCTAACGGTAGGACAACAGACTTTGGATCTGTTTATTCTGGTTCGAATCCAGGCTTCCCAACATTTTCATCCAGCCTCAAATAACTATATCAAACTATCATAATAGTCTCCTGAATTCGGACCTGTTATAATAATCTTATGAATAATACACTGACAGCTCTTAAAGGTGTCAAAGTCGGTCATGCAACCCATAAAGACAAACTAACTGGAGTAACAGTTGTTAGCTTTACTAAAGATTTTCCTGTTGCTTATAAGGCTAATGGTGGTACTCCAAGAGTCTACGATTCAAAAACTCTTGATGAGGGAAAATCTTTTTACCGAAAACATGCAATTTATATTTCTGATGGCGCTCATGCAGGACTTGAAACAGCAGCATTTATTGCCAAAGCATTACGAGAAAAGAAAACAGGCTATCAAATAGGTAAAAATCTTATTCCTTCTATAGCAGGTGCATGCGTCCAGTCATTGGGACTTTCTATAAATGAATTTGATCCTGAATATGGGTATGAAGCAATGCAAGCTATTTCAAACAATCCAGTTACAACAGGAAATGTAGGAGCAGGGACAGGTACTTCGGTAGGTAAATTCTCCTGGACAGATCAGGGTAAATGTCTTGCAATGAAAACAGGTGTAGGTTCTTCACGGATAGATCTGGGAAATGGTGTAATTGTTTGCGCGCTTACTGTTGTCAATGCTCTTGGAAATATTATTGATATTCATGGGAATATTCTTGCTGGAAATAGACACGATAATGAGAAAGAAAATAAATTTAGAACTTTTGAAGGATTTTCTCAATTTTTGACTGAAAACAATTCAAACACAACCATCTCTATTGTTGGTACTAATGCCAGAATAACTAGTCAAGAAGATCTACGGCGGATAGCAGAGATAGCGACACATGGTCAGGTGAGAGCAATAAATCCGGTAAATACCTCTCTCGATGGGGACACAGTCTTTGTTTTCTCAACTGAGGAAATTGACCTACATTTATCTCCTATTGGTAAAAATATTGCTAAAAGTGATTGGTACAAAATTGGAGTTGATATAGTAGCTCAAACTGCGGCGAATGCCGTACAGGAAAGTATTTATGATGCATGTAAACAGGCTGAAACTATTCATTTTAAAGATGCCTATCAAGGAGTTGTCCCTTCTACCAACGATTATTCTAATTTTTAACTCATTTACGTTACGGCCAGTAGCATAGGTAATATATCCTCTATTTACAAAAGATAAGGCTACAGCGTGACCAACTCCATGGGAACAACCAGTTATTAATACAACTTTTTTATTATTTTTTTTCATCATTGAAAATATCTCGTTATCTTTTATAATAAGACTATAAACTGTAGACTAAGTCTATAGTCAAGTAGTTAAAATATGTTAATTGGTGAAGTCGCAAAATTAAGTGATGTAAGTAAAGATACGGTACGTCTCTATACCCAAAAGGGACTGATCATTTGTTCACAAAAAAGAGCAGGATCTCGGTTATATGCAGATTATGATCCAAGTATTGTGGAATTAATAAAAGGTATTCGTATTACACAATCGTTAGGCTTTACGTTGACTGAACTAAAACCACTAGCAGAGGAATATGTAGCTGGTAGGTTAAGCACAAAAAAAGGTAGAGCAGTATTAAAAGAAAAACTAAAAGAAATTGAAAAAAAACAGCGTCAATGAGATACTATTGCAGCCACTCTCCTTAAAAAAATTAATACGCCTCATCCTAGTAAAAAGTAATTGTATTGAAAGAATAATAATAATCGTATTGCCAATTCAGTATAGTTTTATCTTTAAAATGAAATATCATTTATAATGATAGTTTAGTTCCAGACCGAAATACTTTTCTAGTAAAATAATTTATAGTATACTAGCTATTATGAACTCAGGTTCTTCCACTGAACAAAAAACACTAGCTCGTTGGATTAAAGAAGATACAAAAGCATTTTCTTTAGATTCACAAGATAATTTCAATTCTGCGGTAGATACAATGATCACATCCTTTGATAAATCTTTAGCATTGTTGGGTTTTGGCGAAGCGCTTCATGGCGGAGAAGAAATTTTAAAACTTCGTAATCGATTATTTCAACGTTTAGTTGAAAAATATGGTTTTAGTGCAATAGCTATTGAGAGCAGCTTCCCACGAGCACATCTCACCAATGAATATATTTTAGGCCGTGGCCCGAAAACCTATAAAGAGCTGCTTGATAAAGGATTTGGTCAAGGTGTCGGGCAATTAGAATCAAATCGTGAATTGGTAGAGTGGATGAAGGAGTATAATGCTGATTCTAATCACAAAACGAAACTTCAATTTTATGGGATAGATATCCCTACAGGAACTAATGGAATAGCAAGCCCGCGTCAGGTAATCATGTTTGTTCTTGATTATCTTTCCGTTAGTGATGGTCATGACATAAAAGAACGTCGTGAACGTATAGATAAACTTATTGGTGATGATGCAAAATGGGGAAATCCGTTTGCCATTATGAACCCGAATCAATCGATTGCCCTTTCATCAGAAGCATCTGCACTTCGTATCGAAACAGAAGATCTTATTGCGGAATTACAGTCTTGTCGTCCGGAGTTGGTACAAAAGACAAATCAAGATGCGTTTACGGAGGCATTGCAATATGGCGTAGTGGCGAGAGGGTTGCTGAATTTTCATGCTGCGATGGCAAACAAGACTACCTATCCCAAAGCGTTGGGGATACGTGATGCACTGCAAGCAGATAACCTTCTCTATATGGTATCTCGTGAAAAAGATCGAGGCAAAGTTTTTGTTTTTGCGCACAATGGTCATTTGAAAAAAGGGACATCTGAATGGTTACAAGGCTCTGAAAAAGCCGTTTGGTGGGCTGCCGGATCCCAACTTAAGGAAAGACTGGGAAAGAGTTATGCAGTTATCGGAACATCTGTAGGAGTTTCTGAAGAGAATGGGATCAATAAACCTGAAGCAGGAACGCTGGAAGAGCGACTTATTGCTAGACCAATACGACTTATTCCAACGTACCAAGGGAAAAAATTCTCTCAATCTGAGTTGATATCTCTTCCATTCAGAACAGGTAGTCAGAAAAATTTTACTTATTTTCCTTTGAATGCACAAAGTTTTACTGACTTTGATTGGTTAGCAGTTCTTAATGAAGTAAGCTATCCCCGCGGAGGAACACCTCTTCAAACATGGGATACAAGTTCAAAAGAATAATAAATGGAGTTATAAGATAAAAACCTCGACCGGCAAGTTAAGCTACGTTTATAGCCTCAAAAACTAATTGAAACTGATCAAGATGGTTTTATAGAAAACATCTCTGATTTAGGAAAAACTTTCCTTAATAGTTCAATAAAGGATATATTTGTCTATGCTAAAACTGTAAGATCAAAGCAAACTGAATCATCAGATATGCCTTTCTAACCTAAGCTGATATAATTCATGTATGGAATTAGTATGCCCCTCAATAAAACATAAAAACAGCTTCATTCAGGCAGTTAAGGAATATCATGCAGTGGATTCCGATGATAGAAAAGATATTTATGAACTCAAGGTTGAGGAATTACAAAATAATTTTCCTTCCTATATCTCAAAACTATTATCTGAATCCCAAGGAAAAAATTTGCCTGAGGGCTATGTTCCCCAAACAACCTATTGGCTTATAGATAATAATGAATTTATTGGACGAGTGTCTATTCGTCATAGCCTAACAGAGCATTTACTAAAAGAAGGTGGACATATTGGCTATGATGTCCGTCCTTCAAAAAGAAAAATGGGTTACGGGACAAAGATACTTGAATTATCCTTGTCAAAGGCAAAAAAACTTGGAATCCATAAAATATTAGTTACTTGTAACGAAACAAACATTGGTTCAAAGAAGATTATTGAAGCAAATGGAGGGATTTTTGAAGATCATTTGGAACTTGATGAAGGAAAACTAGCAAAACTACGGTATTGGATAACTGTCTAAGATCACTTATTATAAATAACATATGCAATTTCTTGTAATCGGTAAAGACGGCAAAGATAAACAGGCAAACGAAAGAAGAATTGCTGCTCGGGAGGCTCATCTTAAATTAGGTGATGAAATGGAAGCATCAGGTGAAAGATGGTATGGTTGTGTTATGTTAGACGATAATGGAAACATGATTGGTTCAATGGCAGTAATGGATTTTCCTTCTGAAAAAGAACTACAAGATTGGCTTAAACGTGAACCCTATGTAACTGGTAAAGTGTGGAAAACAGTCGAAGTTTATAAAAGTAACGTCAAAAAACCTTGGAAATTTAATCATCCACAATCATTCTTTGAAGAAAGGGAGAAGATTAGTAAATAGCTCACTATGGAAACAATTTATTTAGTTCGTCATGGTCAGGATTTAGATAATAAGAACGGCATCTTAAATGGCAGAAGGAACGAACCCTTGACCAACAAAGGAATTGAGCAAGCAGAAGAACTGGCCGACATGATTAAAAATACAGAAATAGTTTTTGATCACATATATTTTTCTCCTCTCCAACGTGCCTTCAAAACTGCAAAAATCATTTCAGAAACCGTGGGACTTCCTGAACCAGAGATACTATCAGATCTTATTGAACGAGATTTTGGAATTATGACAGGAAAACCTCAATCAAAAATTATTGAGATGTGTTCTCCTGATATTTTGGTAACAGATACCATAACTTACTTTTTAAACCCTCAGGGAGCAGAAACTTTTCCAGAATTGATTCAAAGGGCTAAAAAACTTCTTACTTATCTTGAGAAAAGACATGAGAATGGAAATATTCTTCTGGTATGTCATGGGGATATTGGTAAAATGATTTATGCTGCTTACTATAACTTAAATTGGGATGATGTATTAAAAATGTTTCACTTTGGTAATTCGGATTTACTTGAATTATCGAGCACCTCAAAGCCTGAAGATGCCCATGTATTCAAAATACAACAGCATAACCTTTAGTTTAGTTCTATTTCCTCTTTGATCTTCATCTTTGTTGATATAATATTTTTATCTTTTGTATGCCTAACTTGTAGTGCCAGAAAGTTATAGCAGCCGCAAAACAAAACGTCAGATTTGGTAGGGGAAAAATTGATTGTTGGTTAATTGCAAAAATTTCTGTTTTGTTTCCTCAAAGTTTCTATCTTGATTGTTTGCCAGTCTATCTCACTTCTCTAAAGCTTACCAATTTTTTGTTTTACTGTTTTTATTTCTTCTTGATTGCCATTTTTTTAAACAGAAAAGATATTCTCGAAATCTTTTTGCATAGTTCTAAGTTATTTATTTCTCTTTCAACACGTAATACGTTGCTCTGCCCTTTACTCGATAAATATTTTAGGATAAAGCCTTTTTTAGTTCAACAATGGTAAGACGTTTTTCTTTTTGTAATTCACGGATTTTTTTTACTGTATCAATAACAGCAGGGGCATAGAGTTGATATCCACCTTCAGAGTAGTCAGTGACTTTCAATAATCCTTCCTTAGTCCAATAACGGATAGTAGGTACAGCTTCGTTTGTTGCCTTTGCAACCTCGCCAATTTTTAAGAGATTTTCTTGTGGTTCAGACGTAAAATTTTTAAGCACTGCTCTTTTTTTCTGTAATGCGTCAAGGTACATATCAAGAGACCTATTAACAGCAGCAAATATGAGTGAATAAAAGGGCTGCATATCGTCCTTATTTTGAGCAGTTGCAAACGATTGAAGATATACGGTTCTCTCCTCATTTCTGATAATAGCCATTGGGTATCCATTTAATAATAGTATGAGATTCATAAGTAGTCTTGTCGTTCTGCCATTTCCATCAATAAACGGATGAATACTGACAAATTTATAATGCGCATCAGCAGCAACTTTGACAGGATGTTCTCCTTGTTGGGCTTGGAGCCAATTAATAAACTCTTTCATTGCATGAGGGAGTGCTTGAGGTATGGGAAATTCCGCGTTTGAACCACGTATGAAAACTTCAGTGTTTCGATATCTTCCAGCCCAAGGGTCATTAATACCGGTCAAAATAATTTTATGAATATCTAAAATGTCTTTTTCGGTAATAAATTGATGTCCTTTTCTGTCTACAGCTAATTTCTTAATCAATTCTATCGCTTTGGCATGATTAATAGCTTCAAGTTGATCTTTTAATGATTTACCACTGATAATTGCGCCTATTCCTTTTTCAATAACTTCGGCTGTTTCAATACGAGTGAGAGTATTTCCTTCAATAGCATTTGAAGAATAAGTAAGTTCAACTTTTAACCATTCTTCTATATTTTTTTCAAATGCTAAAGCAAGCGGTTTATAGCTATATAGTTTTTTCTTTTTTTCCGTAAGCTGAGTAAGCAATATATCCATAAGTAAAGTATAAAGTAATACTTAATGGTTGTCAAGTCCTAGTCTGATTGGCGAAAAATGGAGGATTACTAGACGATTTGCAAGTGGTATTTGTAAAATAGGGTATCTCAAAGCATCCTGGAGATTGAGGCTATGGGACGAATTGTGGTCCGGCAACAAAGACGGGTAGCATCGCAACGCTTGCCTTAAGATTCATGAATCAAAAATCGCTAATGGTATAACTGATGAACTGGTTGGATTTGAATATTTACAAGGGATCGATATTGATGGCGATTATCAACCAAGCAAGTTATTCAGCCTATGATTTTACCTCCAGTATCATTTAAACAAAATATTGCTCTTGATTTACAATAAATTAATGGGGTGGTAGAATTGTTTAAATGAGGAAAATCGTCACTACTACATATATTACCCTTGACGGTGTTATGCAAGCTCCAGGAGGACCGGAGGAAGATACTTCAAATGGATTTATTTACGGAGGTTGGCTGTTTGGCTGGGATAAAGTAGCGGAAAATATAATGGACAAAAAAGTACAGGCTGCTCCTTTTGATCTGCTTTTAGGAAGACTCACTTATGATATTTTTGCCTCTTACTGGCCGAATCACAAAGAAGAACAGCGTTGGGGAAAGCCGTTCAATAGCGCGAAAAAGTATGTAGTCTCACATAAACCTTTTAAACTCTCTTGGAACAATTCCGCGCTTATTACGGGAGACGTGGTGAAAGAGCTAAAAAAACTTAAAAAATCAGATAGTCCTGACCTTTTGGTGTATGGTAGTGGCAACCTTATACAAACACTTCTCAAAAACAACCTGATAGATCGAATGCACATTTGGACATTACCCGTTACTATCGGCACCGGCAAAAAATTATTTGCCGAAGGCACTCGTCCTGAACGCTTTAAGCCGGTAGACTCAAAAATTACCACTACAGGCATAATATTTGCAACCTACGAACCCTCAGACCCGCTTAAAAAAGGATAAGCAAAATTATTTTGATAAAATGTTCTTGAAATCAGACTATACGATTGTTACACTTAACCTACCAGATTTAAATAGAGATAATGCGTTTAAAACAATCTAAAATGAGACAAAAATTTTAGAAAGGAGGTGAAATATATGGCAACAATACATGCATATTTACGTTTTGATGGAAATGCACGTGAAGCATTTGAATTTTACAAATCATGTTTGGGTGGAGAGATAACAATAACGACAGTTGGAAATTCTCCAATGGCACAATACATGCCAGACAAAAAAGACAATATCTTTCATGCAAATTTGAAAAATGGTGCATTAGTACTTCTGGGTTCTGATATGGTTGGCGAAGAAGGACTTAAAAAAGGGAACACTATGGTCCTTACGCTTGAATGTACAAGTAAAGAGGAAGTAAAAGATCTCTTTACAAAACTTTCAGAAGGCGGAAAGGTTGGACACGAAGTAGCGGAACAAGATTGGGGTACAATTGGTGACTTTGTCGACAAATTTGGAGTAGATTGGTTTGTAGTATACATGACAGAAAGTCCGAAAGCATAAATTAACCATAAATCAAATTTGCATTTAATTTTTTCCTCCTCTCGGAGGGCACGTGCCCTTTATTTATGGAATCTTAACTTACCTTTATGTTCTTCCGGTTGTAAACACTTTTGATCCTGCAAAAAGTGCGATCAATACTCCCAATGCTATACTTGACCACATTGCAGAGCTAATGTTGCCAAATCCTAGAATAAAAGGAGCAATAATTGCAGCAATTCCTAATATTGCTGCTGTCCAATACTCCCATTGTTGACGATCTGCTTGCAGCGCTTCAGCCAAAGATACAATAAATGTCGCTCCTCCAATAAGAATGCTCGTCCATAATGCAGCGACATTACTACTATAACCAAACAAATATGGTCCTATTGCAAGGATCAATCCTAAAATTCCTGTTATCCAATACATAATTTTTTTCACCTCCTTTCTCTAGTATCTTGATACTCCTTTATGGTTAATTTTTGATAAGAGGAAAATAAGAATTTGGTAAGGATATAAAATTATCCGTAGAAAGTTAAAGAATATGTATGTTACAGTGATTCTTGGTGAGCGCCTTTGCTTCCGAGATATCATTCCTTTTTGGTGTTACAGGGATATAAATACTATTTTTTTCCGTAGAATTGGAGAATGTTTCCCTCCGGATCTGCGATAGTCATACACCAATTACCTGTTCCGGTTGGTTCAGCAAATGGTTCTGCAATAAAAGTGATATTGGTTTTTTCTTTTAGTTCGTTATACGTATTCATAACACTTTCCACATAAAATTCAATCATAATTCGATAAGGATCTTTATTTTTGCCAGAAACTTTGTCATGTTTACCAATCCAAAGCAAGTTATCGCCCAATGAAAACGCGATATAAGAGTCATTTGGGAGTTCCGCTTGTTCTTTTATCGTAAAACCAAGGACATCAATATACCATTGAGCCAACTTTTTATAATCTTCTGACCAAATACCAACAGCGAGTGCGTTACTTGATAATTTCATTTTTTCATTATAGAAAAATGTGAAGAGTAAAGCAATGCATATAATATTGTTACCCGTTCTTAGACTGAAATTAGTCTCAAGCGATGGAGTAAAAATCAGTAATTTTAATCATATCAGATAGAGCTGTTTACTTTTATACTAAATGTGTGTTGTAATTATATTACAGTAAATTTATGAATAAAATTATCCTTTTTGAAATTGAAGAATGGGAAAAAGAACAGCTAAAAAACATTTTTACAGACGCGCAAGTTTTTTTTACAAAATCGAAAGTACAACACGAGACAGATATTGAAGTTTTTACTGCAGAAGTAATTTCAACTTTTATTTATTCTACTTTAACGCGTGATGCCTTGACTAAATTTCCAAATCTCAAATTAATCGCTACTCGTTCTACAGGATATGATCATATTGATCTCGTCTACTGTCAAGAAAAAGGAATAACAGTTGTCAATGTCCCATCCTATGGCGCAGCTTCTGTTGCCGAACAGACCTATGCACTTATACTTGCGATAAGCCGAAAGCTTATTCAGACTGTTGAAAGAAGCAGACGGAGAAATTTTGATTTGGAGGGGCTTCAAGGATTTGATTTGGAGGGGAAAACGCTCGGTGTTATTGGTGCAGGCAAAATTGGCAAGAAAGTTGTCGACCTTGGGCTTTGTTTTGGGATGAATGTATTAGTACATACAAAAACACCAGGAGAAGAAAAAGAAAATCTTCGGTATGTTGCTTTAGACGAATTACTTTCATCATCTGATGTCGTTACGTTACATGTTCCTTATTCCAAAGAGACACATCATATTATTAATCGAGACAATATTAAGAAATTCAAAAAAGGAAGTATCCTTATCAATACTGCTCGCGGATCTTTGATTGAAACTCAAGCAATTCTCGAGGGATTAGAGACAGGAATCTTACAAGGCGCTGGACTTGATGTCCTTGAAGAAGAGTGCTTTCTTAAGGAAGAACGTGAGTTGTTAACAGATGACTTTTTGAAGTCTTGTGATATTAAGACACAACTGCTTAATCACGTTCTCTTACAAAGAGATGATGTTCTATTTACATCACATAATGCATTTAATACCAAAGAAGCATTATCACAAATTCTTGAAACAACTGTTGCAAATATCAAAGCATATGCAGAGAATAACGTGCAGAATATCGTAAAAATATCATAAGGTTTTAATTATGTAACATACTTTTTATCCAGAAAAACATAAAACAAAAACAAATGCGAAACTAAATTGTCTGCGAGCAGCAGTTTTGGGTGCTAATGATGGTATTGTCTGCAGGCGTCATAGCAGGAGCAATATCAATGGCAGTATCCCACGGTGTTGGAAAACTCTTTGGTGTTTCAGGATTATAAATGGAAATTGCTACTCGTTCTCAGACTAAAAATAGTGTATAATTAGGATATATGGCAAAACGTGATACAGGACTTGGGAAAAAGAAAAAGTCCCATCCACACAAAACAAAAAAAAGGCTTGAGATAAAGCGCCAAATGCTTGCCCTCAAAGCCAGCAAACGAAAGAAATAAAAGCTTCTTTTATACTTCTAAAAAAATCTCACAAATAATGTCGCGATGGTTGCAAGAGAGTAAGCAATTGCGCTGTACGTAATATACGGATATTCCCTGAATCTATTTTTTATTTTCAGTAAGAATCCAAGAGAAATAACCATTAAGATTGCTGAAAAAAGAAGTCCAATCAGCACTTTATCAAACGCTGCATAGGCAAACCACGTAAAGGCATAGACAACACTATTGATCAAGAGAATAGTTATCTCATTGTTTGAGAATGGTTTGATTGGGTATTGTGCAGCAAGAACCAAAAGCGCAGTATTCATCATGACACCGCCAATAAAAAAAATAATATTTCCGACATAATAATCATTGATAAAAAGCCCTTGACATAAAAGTCCAATAACAAGATTGGTATTGCAATAGTGATTGAATGTAAAATTG
>Ga0137403_10001028_pt1 | contig 24172 bp, 21 predicted proteins | sample CZOMad2_1_16fung_FD_122057 | JGI IMG/M metagenome (GOLD analysis project Ga0137403, IMG submission 122057) | Vadose zone soil fungal communities from Angelo Coast Range Reserve, California, USA - CZOMad2_1_16fungal (Hybrid Assembly) | ecosystem: Environmental > Terrestrial > Soil > Vadose zone...
GGGCCGCTCAGCATTCTCGTTCTCGCTCTGCTCCTTGTTTTCATGATCGCTGTCGTCGCCTTCATCGTTCTCGTCGAAGGCGGTCAACGCCGCATTCCGGTGCAGTACGCAAAACGCGTGGTCGGGCGCCGCGTCATGGGTGGCCAGTCCTCCTATTTGCCGCTGCGCGTCAATTCCGGAGGCGTCATTCCGCCGATTTTTGCCAGTTCGTTGCTGGCGTTTCCTGCCACCATCGCGCTGGTGCTTGGCGCCAAGTATGCGTTTATCAAAACGTTTGCGAATGCGGTAAAATGGGGTGAACCGCTCTACACCGTTCTGTACGTCACCATGATTCTGTTGTTTGCCTTTTTCTATGTGGGCATTGTGTTCAATCCCACTGAACTGGCCGACAATATGCGCAAGAACGGTGGATTTATTCCTGGCATTCGCCCCGGCCGCACCACCAGCGAATACGTAAGCAGGATCTTGAAGCGTCTCACTCTGATCGGCGCCATTTATCTCGCTTTGGTTTGCTTGCTTCCGGAATGGATGATCGCCGGAATTCACCTGAACCATTTGCCCGTGCTGCTTGGTGGCAATTGGTTTGACCGCCACTTTCCTCAGTGGATTCTGAACGGACTGGGCGTGCAGTTTTATTTTGGTGGTACCTCGTTGCTGATCGTCGTCGGTGTCGCGATGGACACTGTTCAACAGCTCGAAGCGCAGTTGGTCATGCGCAATTATGAAGGATTTGCACGGAAGGGCCGATTCCGCGGCCGGCGGTAACCCCGGTAACTTGTGAGGGAGATACGACCGAGTGACGCCGGACAATCGCCCGCACGACAAGCTCGACCGTGTAGTAATTTTTCTCGGCCCTCCGGGGGCCGGGAAAGGCACTCAGGCGAAAGAGTTGGCGCGCAAGTTTTCCGCGCCGCATCTTTCCACCGGCGACATGCTTCGCGAGCACGTGGCGCAAGGCACTTCGCTGGGCCAGCGCGCGCAGCCGATTATGGGCCGTGGCGAGCTGGTGCCGGATTCGATTGTGCTCCGCATGGTCGCGGAACGCATCGAACGCCCGGACTGTTCGCACGGTTTCGTGTTCGATGGATTTCCTCGGACCGTGGCCCAGGCGCAGTGGCTTGGCGAACTGCTCAAGCAGCACGGCTTCAAGCCGCCGCTGGTTGTGCACATGGTGATCGAGCGAGCCATGCTTTTGCGCCGCATCACCGGTCGGCGAACCTGCAAAGTAGGCGGAGAGATTTATAACGTCTACGACCGCCCGCCAAAGTGCGAAGGCCGTTGCGACAATGACGGTGGCGAGCTCGAGCAGCGTCCCGACGACCGGGAAGAAATTGTTGCACCCCGGCTCGCGGCGTACGAGAAGCAAACCGCTCCGCTGGCGGCATATTACCGCCGGCTCGGCAGGCTCCGCGACATCGACGCTTCAAAAAGTGTCGATGAAGTGGGTAAGCGCATTCTGGATTTTGTCCGCGAAGCGCTGTGAAGTAGCACAGCCACTCTTGGGTGTGCAAGGGTGTAAGACGCGAGATGGTTTTGTAGCGGCCGCCTTCTGAGGCGGGCGGTTTGTAGACGGGTTTCAGGGTTTGTACTTACAAACCTGAACGAAAAACGATGGCGATACATCTGCGCAGCGCAGACGAAATCGAAAAGATGCACCGTGCGGGATTGATCGTGCATGAGGTGCTGAACACGCTGCGGGCCAGTGTTCGCCCAGGTATGACGACGATGGACCTCGAGAAACTTGCCGAGGAAAAAATCGCCGGCAAACCCGGGCGCCCGGCCTTCAAAGGGTATCGCGGGTATCCATGCGTGCTTTGCACGTCGGTGAATAGCGAGATCGTTCACGGGATTCCGTCACCGAAGCGCAAGTTGAAGGAAGGCGACATCGTCTCCATCGACTTCGGCATGGAAGTGGATGGGTACTTCGCGGATTCGGCGGTAACGGTTCCGGTCGGCAACATACAACCGGAATTACAGAAACTGCTGGATGTAACTCGCGACTCGCTCGACCGCGCCATCGAAAAGATGCGCGCAGGCAACCGGCTCGGCGATGTTGGCCACGCAGTGCAGAGTTTAGTCGAGGAGAACGGCTTTTCGGTGGTGCGCGAGTTTGTTGGGCACGGCATCGGTACCAAGATGCATGACGAGCCCAATCTGCCGAATTACGGTGAACCTGGCCGTGGTGCGCGTTTGCAGGAAGGCATGGTCATCGCAGTCGAGCCCATGGTGAATGCAGGTGGCCATGAAGTTCGCATGCGTGACGAATGGGTTGCGGAAACCGCCGATGGCAGTCCGTCGGCGCATTTCGAGCACACCATCGCAGTGACTTCCAACGGTCCGCTGATTCTAACGCGGCCCAAAGAAGTAACCGGCCCATCCTGGTAAGTAGCTAGGGCGACGATTTTACGGCAGCAGATTTCGGGAGCTTATGGCAAGACCAGAAGACGACAAGAAAAAGAACGACTCGGGAAACTCGAAAGAGGACGCCATTGAAGTCATGGCCACCGTTATCGAGCCTCTCCCGAACGCGATGTTCCGGGTCGAACTGGAAAACAAGCACCAGGTCCTGGCACACGTTTCCGGCAAGATGCGCAAGAATTTCATCCGCATTCTGGCTGGCGACAAAGTAGCAGTGGAACTTTCGCCGTACGATTTAACCCGCGGCAGAATCGTCTACCGCTACAAATAAAAGGTTTTGTAGCGGCCACCTTCAGGTGGCCGAGGGCGAGCGAGGAGTCAGGCAAAATGAAGGTACGAGCATCGGTAAAAAAGATTTGTGACAAATGCAAAGTCATCCATCGCCGGGGTGTGGTCCGGGTAATTTGCGTCAACCCGAAACACAAACAGCGGCAAGGCTAAGCTTTTGATTTTTTGATTTTAAGAGTTTTTGTTGAACAGGAGAAGTCATGGCACGTATCGCAGGTGTTGATCTTCCAGTGAATAAGCGCCTTTGGGTCGGTTTGACGGCGATCTATGGCATCGGACAAGTGCGCGCAAAGAAGCTCGCGGAAAAGGTCGGTGTGGATTTCACCAAAAAGATCCGCGACCTCACTGAAGACGAAGTGAACAAACTTCGCCAGGCCATCGAGCAGGAAGGCCGCGTCGAAGGCGATCTCCGCAAAGAGATCCAGATGAACATCCGCCGGCTGATCGAAATTCAGGCCTATCGCGGGGTTCGTCATCGCCGCAATCTTCCGGTTCGCGGACAGCGCACCCACACCAACGCCCGCACCCGTAAGGGTCCGCGCCGTGGTGCAGTCGCCGCCAAGAAGCAGGTCAAGGGCAAGAAGGGCTAAGTTTTCAGATGATGGTGTAGGGGCGCAGCAGGTTGCGCCCTTGCACAGCAAAAGTCTTTAGATTCGGCTTTAGACGAAACGGAGTGCAACGTGGCAAAAGAGCAGCAAAACACAGCGCCTGACGTACAGCCTGGAAAACCAGGAGCAGCCGGGAAACCGGGTGCAGCGCCAGCAAAGCGTAAAAAAGAATTCAAGAAGAAACGCGAAAAGCGCGTGGTGCCGCACGGAGTCATTCACGTCGCGGCTTCGTTTAACAACACGCAGATCACCATCACCGACACCGACGGCCGCACCTTGTGCTGGTCCTCGGCGGGCGCGATCGGTTTCAAGGGTTCGCGCAAAGGCACACCGTACGCCGCGCAGCAGGCTTCGCTGAATGCAGCGGGCAACGCGCGCGATCAGTACGGAATGAAGAGCTGCGAAGTTCGCGTGCAGGGTCCCGGCTCCGGCCGCGAATCCGCCGTACGCGCTCTGGCCGCGGCTGGATTGCACATCGTGGTCATTCGCGACGTCACGCCGATTCCGCACAACGGCTGCCGTCCGCCGAAGCGCCGCCGCGTCTGATCCGGTGGCCTTGCGGCCGCCATCCGAGCTGTGCGCGGGGTAAGAAATTAAGCGCGTCGTAAGTTTTCATAACGCGCTACGAAAAAGCTAAGAAGGAATTGGGAAGGGAGAACAGAAGTTGGCAAGACATCGTGAAGCAGTTTGTCGCCTTTGCCGCCGTGAGGCGCAAAAGTTGTTCCTGAAGGGTCTGCGGTGCTTTACCGAGAAGTGCGCCATTGAAAAGCGCAACTTCGTTCCGGGCCAGCACGGGCAGTCGCGCCGCGCGAAAATTGCCGGCTACGGCCTGCAGTTGCGCGAAAAGCAAAAGGTAAAGCGCACCTACGGGTTGCTGGAACGTCAGTTCCGCAACTATTTTGAAAAAGCCGAGCGGGTCAAGGGCCCGACAGGCGAAAACCTGATCATCATGCTGGAGCGCCGCCTCGATAACGTGGTGTGGCGCGCCGGCCTGGCGTCCTCGCGTTCGCAGGCTCGCCAGCTCGTGCTGCACGGCCACGTCCGCATCTCCGGCAAGAAGGTGAATATTCCTTCTTACCAAATTAACGTCGGCGAAGAAATTGCCATCAAAGAGAAGATGCACCAGAACGCGATGGTATTGGAAGCGCGCAACGTTGCGCAAAGCCAGAACAGCGTTCCCTGGCTCGAACAGGACCGCGAACAGTTCAAGGCCAAGGTCGTCGCTCTGCCCAGACGTGAAGATGTGCAGACGCCGCCCATCAATGAACAACTGATCGTCGAGCTTTATTCTAAGTAGTCAGAAGCAATCATAAGTCTTAAGCGGTATGGGAAGCGGCCACCAGCGGCTTCCAGAAGGAAGGAACAATATGTGGAAGGGTTTTCAGAAGCCTAAGCGGCTTGCGCCAGAACTGGAATCGCTGACAGAGAAGTACGCGCGTTTTTCCGCGCAGCCGTTCGAACGCGGCTGGGGCACCACGGTTGGCAACACTTTGCGCCGTGCGCTGCTCAGTTCCATCGAAGGAGCGGCCATCACCGCCGTCAAGATTGAAGGCGTGTTGCACGAATTTTCTTCAATCGCCGGCGTGGTCGAGGACGCCACCGACATCATCCTCAACCTGAAGCAGGTGCCGATCAAGCTGAACACCGATCTGCCCAAAACCATTTACGTCAACGTCGAGCAGCCCGGTCCTGTGACTTCCGCGCAAATCGAAGAAGACGCCGATTTCGCGGTGCTCGACAAGAGTGTGTACATCGCCACCGTCAGCGAAGGCGGCAAACTGCAAATCGAAATGCGCGTAAAGAATGGCCGCGGCTACGTCGCTGCCGACCGCAACTACGATGAAGATCTGCCCATCGGCTACATTCCCGTGGACAGCGTTCACTCGCCGGTGCGCAAGGTCAATTATTCCGTCGAGTCAGCCCGTCTCGGCCAGATGACCGACTACGAAAAGCTGATGCTCGAGGTGTGGACCAACGGCGCCATCACGCCGAATGACGCGATTGGCCTCGCCGCCAAGCTCGTCAAGGACCACATGAGCATCTTCATCAACTTCGAGGAACCGACTGACGTCATCGAAGCTCCGGTGGAGATGACCAACGATCCGCGCCTTGAACATCTTGACCGCTCCGTCGAAGAGCTCGAGCTTTCCGTGCGCTCCTACAACTGCCTGAAGAACGCGAACATCCAAACCATTCGCGAACTGGTGCAGAAGAGCGAAAACGAAATGCTCAAGACCAAAAACTTCGGCCGCAAATCGCTCAACGAGATCAAGGATATACTGGTGAAGATGGGCCTCGCGCTGGGCATGAAGTTCGACGAGCACGGCCGCATCATCTGGCCGCCGCTCCCAAGCCAAACCGCCGCACCGGCATCCGAAGAAAACGTCGGACTGTAAGTCGACAAGGAAAAATATAAGCGATGCGACATCTCAATTCAGGTTCAAAACTCGGAAAGCAGCCGGCTCATCGCCGCGCGGTGTTGCGAGCGCTGGTCACCAATCTGTTTGAACACGGGCGGATCACCACCACGCTGACGCGTGCCAAGGCGGCGCGCCCGGTGGCGGAGAAAATGATCACTCTCGGCAAGCGCGACACTCTGCAATCGCGCCGCCAGGCAGCTTCCTACATCATGCTGCCTGCCGTCACCCAGAAGTTGTTCAGCGAGATCGCGCCCAAATTTGCCGATCGCGCCGGCGGCTACACGCGCATCATTCATGCTGGCAATCGCGTCGGCGATAACGCCAAGGTAGCCATCCTTGAAATCGTCGGCTACGAATTCAAACTCAAGGAAAAACAGGAAAAACCCAAGAAGGAAGAACCCGCCGAAGCGAAAAGCTGAATTTATCCACTCTTAAGATTGCACGTGCGCCTGCTCTGCGATATCCGGGGCAGGCGTTCTGTTTTCGCCGAGATTCTCGCCGATTCCCGGCGGGTTCCAACTTGCAAATCAGTCGATGCCGTGTTCTAGCTTGGCTGGCAAAAACTCAGGCTTGATATTGCGTGAAAGTGAGTCCGAGGTTTCGCCGGGCATCGGCTTCCTCGCGGGTGGAATGATCTTTCGGGGGTAGGTGGGATGATAGTCCGCCAAAGTTATTTCGCCAAGGTCGATCTCGGTACGGACGCCATATAGCAATTCAGGTTTGCTGACCAACAACTGGGTTCCTGAGCAGACTGGAAGGCGAATCTCGTGGTCTTGGAAGAAATAAAATCTGGAAAGGCCAACCGAGAAGTCCTGAACCGGGCTCAGATCGAAATCGGGACCCGTATCGGATCCGAGGTCATAATACGTTGCCGGAGAGGTATCCCAGGATTCATTTGCAGTCGCTTCCTTGGTAACGCGGCAATCCTGGTTCGGAAGGTCCGCAATGATGAAGATTGGTTTTGGCCGCCGGAGCGCAGAAAAGCATTGGAGCCAGTTCTCCGATAGGTTGTCCACGCATTGCGCGTTCCCCGGCAAACCTGTGCGATCGCCCGCTACGGTTATGATGGTCGGGGTGCCGAGCCGGAATGATCGTATTCCGAGCGAAAGGCTGGCTTTCACTGGCGTGTTCTTGATATCGTCGTAAAACTTTGTCTCGATGCTGATGGAGGGCCACGTTCGCGTTCGGCCGTAGAAGACGACGTTTGAGAGTGAATGCCAGTGGGAGGTCCATCGCTTCCCACCCGTCAACTCCAGGTCGAGCCGAATCGCCTCAATTTGAACCAGGGATTCCGAGCCCAAGCCGGCCACCTGAAGCGGCAATTCCAGAGGAATCTCGTCTTCGATCCATTTCGACGGCTGTTTCCGTTCGTGCGCGAACTTCAAAGCACGATCAAACGTGAATTTTACCGAGAGAGGATGCTCTTTCGTCGGCAAGGGGTAGTTGTGCCGGAAAATTGCTTCATAAGGTGTGAAAACGAGGACCAGAACAACGAGTACGACCGTTCCAAGTATGATGAAACGCGAGAGGAGCGTCTTGCGATGGATGTATTGCACCAGAACTACGCTAATGCAACACACGATGTAAAGGATTCCCTGGACCCCATCCGCGTCGTTCGACACCCCAGAGTTCGGAACCAGCGAGCTGATTCCGGCAATCCCCAAAATCATCAGGAACAAGATCAATAGGGCAAGAGAAGCTTGACCAATCCCCGACGTTACGACCGCAACGGCAAGTGCGCCCGCCAGAAAGATCGCTACAAACATTAGATGAATTTCGACCAGGCCTGTCAGCAACGATGCGACGGGGAAGTTACCTAGCTTGAGCAGCAAAATCTGGCCGATGAACAGCGGAATATGGATGAACGCCACAATGGCGAGCAATTTCGCCGCAAAAAGCTTGTGCCATTCGTAGGGGCGTGTGATCCAGAATTGGCGGTCGCCGACCAGGGATTCTCCCTGGACCACGCGGGCTATTAGAAATGCCCAGGAGAGAATCATCAGCGCAGGCAAGATGTTCAACAGCCCGACAATGTAACGGATATGGATCGTTTGGTTGGCCCATTTCCTAGGCTGGTCCCATACATAAACCGCCACCAGCACCCACGATAGCAAGATTTCCGGCCAGTGGTGGCGCGCGTCCTTGCGGAAGATGTGCAGAATTTGGCTCATAATTGTATTAGGTTCAGAGTGGTTTCCGGTTACTCCTGGCGAATGCCAAAAAGACGGACCGCAACGTCATCGGTGCGAACGCCAATTTGCATTCCGGGCCGAAACGCCGCGCAATCTCAGCCGGAGTACCCTCGGGATGAAACGCGGAGTCAACAAAACGGACCACCGAATCATTCGCCGTGACTTGCAGCCATGCCGAAGGCAGGACGGTCGGCACTGGCGACGGAGTCTCGAGAGTAACTTCCACCTCGCGAAACCGCGCCATCAGCAAAGCCATGTTTTCCGACAGTTGCAAGCGCCCTGAGTCAAGGAAAGCTATGTGTGTTGCGAATCCCTCGATTTCCGCCAAATCGTGCGAGGATAGAAAAATTGTCGTATCTGCGGCCCGGTTGAGCAAGGCCTTGCCTAGCTCATCGCGCACCATTGGATCAAGGCCGCTGAACGGTTCGTCGAGCACAATCAGCTTGGGGCGGAATGCCAAGGCGCTGGCGAGCGCCGCCTTCATGCGCATCCCGCGAGAAAGCTGTTTGAGTTTACGATCTAGCGGCAAATCAAACATTTGGACTAGTTGGGTCTCGAGCTCTTTGTCCCATGTTGGATAGAATGGGCGCAGGTATTTCAGGAATCCTCCGACACGCATCCAGCCCGGCAGTTGCTGATTTTCCGAAACGTATCCGATCGACGCGAAAGCCTTGCCGGAGACCTTTCTTGAGTCCACCCCAAGGACGGAGGCGGTGCCGCTCGAAGCCCGGAAAATGTTCATCAGAATCTTGATGAGCGTCGTTTTTCCCGCGCCATTGGGGCCTACCAGGGCGTGTACCGTTCCTTGTGGAACGGAAAAACTGAGGCCTCCCAAAGCGTGAACGCGGCCAAATTGCTTGCTGAGCTGTTCGGTTTCTATGGAGAGCACGGCGGTACTATATCAGGTGGTATGTGTATCTCTAACATAAACCTGAAAAGAAACAAGGAAAGAGCGGGCTCCGTTCCCATCGTCCTGACTTTTCTGCTGACCCTTTCTCTCCCGGTGGTAGCCGTCTGGCTCATTCTCTTCCGGGGCTACATGTCGGATCCTGAGGTGTTCCTCCCGACGTGGTCATGCCCGGCATTAGCGGGCGCGAAGTGGCCAGCCAAGTCGCGGCGCGCTGGCCGAATATCAAAGTGCTGTACACGTCGGGGTATACCGAAAATTCCATCGTTCACCATGGAGTTCTTGATACCGGCACTTTCTTTCTGGCCAAGCCCTTCACTCCCACGGACCTTGCAAGCAATTGCGCTAGGTGCTTGATGGCGATCCACCGCTGAGGTGATCACCTCGATCGGGCTTCAGCGTGAACCCTTCGCTCAATCGCTCAGGCGGACTCTTTGGCCTGCGCTCTGTGGAAACGGAACCACAGCCAAAGCACCGCAAACGCCGCGAACGCGCCGGCGGAGTCCAGCAGCGAATCGTACGGCGAAGCTGTCCGGCTGGCGACAAAGGCTTGATGAATTTCATCCAGCACGGAATATCCCGCGGCGCACGAAAGTGCCGCCACGCCCCAAGTCCAGCGCCACCCTTTGCGGTCGCCCCGCACGCCGCGATAGAGCAATAGGCAAAACACAAAATATTCCGAAAAATGCGCGCTCTTCCGAATGAAATAGTGAATTGTCAAAAAAAGATCTTTTGTCAGCGAAGGAACCAGCCAGCGCAGCACCGGCTCGAGCACCGAGCCAGTATGCTCCGCCGAGAAAGTGTCTGTGGACAACGAGAAGATGATGCCTGCCCAGAGGAATGCCGGCCACCACGCGCGCAGCCACGCGGGCACGCCGGGAGGCCGCAAGCGAGCCTGAATCTGGGGTAAGTGTGGAGCGGGGCGCGGATTACGCCAGGGCTGGATTTCCGGCACTAAGAATTGGCTCCTTCTTTCTGTCTCTTCACACTGCCGCGGCACATTTAGGCGCGGCCGCTACTCCATACGCCCTTATTCCATACGATAGTTCGGCGCTTCTTTCGTGATGATCACGTCATGAACGTGGCTCTCGCGCAGTCCCGCGGCAGTCACTCGCACAAACTTGCCCTTCTCCTTGAATTCCTTCAGCGTGGCGGCTCCCACATAACCCATGCCGCTCTTCAGTCCGCCGACCAGCTGGTCCGTCAGCGCGCCCAGCGATCCCTTGTACGGCACGCGGCCCTCGACGCCTTCAGGCACCGACTTGGAGCGTTCCCCACTGTCCTGAACCACCGCGTAGCGGTCCGAGCCTGCTTCCATCGCCCCAGTTGATCCCATTCCCCGGTAGGACTTGAACGTGCGCCCTTGAAACAAAATTGTTTCGCCCGGAGCCTCTTCCGTCCCGGCAAAAAGGCTGCCAATCATCACGCAGGATGCCCCCGCGGCCAGCGCTTTCGAAATGTCCCCCGAATATTTGATCCCGCCGTCGGCAATAATCGCCACATCCGTTCCCTTCGCGGCTCTCGCGGCTTCCATGATCGCAGTGAGTTGCGGCACTCCCGCGCCGGTAACCACCCGCGTCGTGCAGATCGAGCCGGGTCCAATCCCCACTTTCAGCCCGTCGATGCCCAGCGAAATCAATTCCTTCGCGCCGTCGTAAGTCGCAACATTGCCCGCAACCAGTTGCATTTCCGGCAAGCGATGCCGGATCACCTTGATAGCTTCCATCACTCGCTCGGAGTGTCCGTGCGCCGTGTCGATGGCCAGCACGTCGGTTTTAGCTTTTGACATTTCCACGGCGCGCTCCAGAAAATCGCCCGTGGCCCCCACTGCCGCGCCCACGCGCAATCGCCCATGCTCATCTTTCGCGGCTCGCGGATATTCCAGTTTCTTCTGGATGTCCTTGACGGTGATCAAGCCCTTCAAGTTGAAGTCCTGATCGACGACCAGCAGCTTCTCGATGCGGTGCTTTTGCAGAATGCGCTCAGCTTCATCCAGCGTCGTGCCCACCGGCACGGTCACCAGATTTTCTTTGGTCATCACCGAGCCGACCAGTTGCGCGTGATTCTTCTCGAATCGCAGGTCGCGGTTCGTTAAAATTCCCGTCAGCCGCGAGCCGCGCGTCACCGGCAGCCCGGAAATTTTGTACTTGTTCATAATTTCCAGCGCCTGCCGCAGCGTGATGTCCGGAGAAATCGTCACCGGGTCTACGATCATCCCGCTTTCCGAACGCTTCACCCGGTCCACTTCCTCGCCCTGCCGGTCGATCGGCATGTTGCGGTGCACCAGTCCGATACCGCCTTGCCGCGCGATGGCGATGGCCAGCCGAGATTCCGTCACCGTGTCCATGGCCGCTGACGCCAGAGGAATATTGATCTTCAGCTTGCGCGCAAAGTTCGTTGTTGTGTCGACCTCGGTTGGCAGCACCGACGAGCGCCCCGGCAACAGCAGCACGTCGTCAAATGTAAGACCCTCGGTAATCGGACTGTCCATCGTTCCCGCCTCACCTAATAAGATCGCGCGCACCCAAACCAGCGCCATAAAGCAGCGCAGCCCAGCGGGTGCCCGCTGGGCTGGCAAACGATTTCATCAAATTGAAAAAATGCATCACCGTGAATCTTCAATTCTAAGGGGCATTCCCATTCCGGTCAAGCCAACCGCGACGATCTCCCGAGAGCAGCAAAGCCGCCCTGAGAATGGTTGCGCACCAAGCTGTGTAGCGCACTCCCCCCGCAAAGAAAAACCGGGACTGACTCACCTGAGTCAGCCCCGGTGTTAGTTGTTTGTTTTCGGCTAGACTGTCCGCCTAGAACGTGAAGCGTGCTCCGAGCTCACCCCAAACCGAGCGCGGGACGATGGTGCTGCTCGGATTGATGAAGCCAACGGGATGGCCGAACGTGGAAGCACTGGCGATGCTATGGCCAAAGTTGTTGCCGTAGTTGGCCCGGTTCGTCAGGTTGAACGCCTGGGCCACCAACTGCAAGTTCCTGTGTTCACCGAGCTTGATGTTTTTTGCCAGCCGCATGTCGAGCTCGAAGTACGGGTCGCCGCGAAGTGGATCGTATTTGGCGATGGTGCATCCCTGCGCGACACCGTTCAACCCGTAGAAGCAGTTTTGCGCGCCGGCGTTGTTACCCGCAAACGCTAGGTAATTCGTGGGATCGCTTGTCGGAACCACAACGGCGATAGCCGTGCCGCCGCCCGTGTTCAGGGTATTGGACGAGTTGGTTAGATTGTACGGGCGTGCCGAACCGAACTGCATGATGGGCGAGAGCTGAAAGCCCTTGGCCAGGTCGACGATTCCGCTCAGCGTTACGTGATGGCGCTCATCGTTGGGCGACGGCCCCCACTCGTAACTTGCAAACGGATTTGTCGAAAGCCTCGGATAGTTGCGGAATGAGCCGCCGCCTCCGTCATACGAGTAGGCCCAGGCCAGCGTATAGTTCGCATTGATGGAAAAGTGATGGGTCATGCGCTGCCGGAGGCTGATGTTCATGCCGTCGTAATGCGAACGGCCAATCGACTCCTCGTTGCGAACGCTTGCAAATTGAGCTGAGGTGGACCCCGGCGCAGCTAGTCCATTCAGCGGAGCCGTACAGCAAGCTCCACCCACGGGTACGCGCTGATCGATATTGATGGTCTTGTTCTCATGCAGACCGAGAACATGTGTGTATTCTGCCTCAACCACCGTGTTGGGGTTGAGCGACCAGCTATACCCCCCGTTAAACTCCAGAGTTTCCGGGTTGCGATAGTTGGGATCCATCAAGCGCCCGATACTGCCCGGCGGAAGTTGCGTGGACGGAGGAGGAATCGTTGGCTGGGGGCTGACGCCATATTTCCATTGGCCAAGCGTAAGGCCCGTGCCCGGAACAGGGTCAGTCGGGCCGGTAAGGCTAAGCACCGTTGCAAAGACTGTCGGATTGCTCATTTGCTCCATAAACAACGGGATGTTCTGGAACACGTTGCCGTAATAGAGCCCGAATCCTCCGCGTACTACGTGCTTGCCAGCGCCAGTCACGTCGTAGGCGAAGCCAACTCGCGGGCTAAAGTCCTTGTTGTCGTCGTGCGGCAGCTTGCTGACGTAAGGATTCGAGATCGGGTTGTTGAAGCCCACCAGTGCCAAATAGGTACGGCTCTTTTGGACGTCCGACACCCCGATCATGTTGAAATCTTTGTCCCAGCGCAAGCCAAGATTGACCGTCAGACGACGGTTGACTTTCCAGTCGTCCTGGCCATAGAGACCGAGTTGCTTGGTGGCCACCAGAAAGTTCGGGTTGCCGTTCGCGATGTCCATACCGGTGACGGCGCCGGCAGTCGCGAAGCCTTGGGGGTAAGTAGTGGTATCGGCCAAGATGGTGCTTGGATTGGCTGCGAAGTCGACTTCCAGCGTAGAGCTGAATTCGAAGAAGCCGCCTTCCACGGGATTATAGATGTAGTCCACTCCCGCCTTGAAAGTATGGTGGCCAACGGCTTTCGAGATGTCATCCTTGAACTGCCACTTTTTCTGAAAGGACTGCTGCGGAACGTTGATATTGGTGCCAAACGACGCATTGGGGAAGGTAACGAGCGGCGCGCTGATGTTACTGGCGATGAGGTTGTTCCAATATTGATAACCAGCCGTAAACTGATTGATCAAAGTATTGGAAATCATCGTGTTCAGAGTGAAGTTGCTCAAAATCAGATGATTCTTGGTGAAGTTGCCATTGGTCAGGTCGCCTGTGCCGTCCGACTGATCATTCAGGCTGTCGTTGACCTGGGAGTTGTAGCTGAGGTAGGCGCTGTTCTTGTTGTTGATCACCCAATCCATTCGACCGTTGTAACGCGTTTCAAAGAAGGGACGCGGGATGGTGGCCGAAGCCTGAGCCGCAAGCCCGGCTCCCTGCGCGAGCGTGAGTTCGGTGAAAGACCTAAACTCCTCTGCTTGAGCTTGGTGTTCGCGTTCTCGTTCAATGGCAAAGAACCCGAAGAGTTTGTCCTTGACGACAGGCCCCCCAACGGATCCGCCGAACTGCTGACGCGTGTAGTCTGGGTGAGACTTAGACGTGGTACCGTCGCCATTGGGATCCTTTTCGGCAGTGTTCAGATTGCTGTCTCGGAAGAATCCGAAGACCGAGCCGTGATAACTGTTGGTGCCCTGCTTGGTAATCATGTTGATAGCGGCACCTTCGGAGCGCCCGTTTTCCGCAGAGAAGCGCTGCGTGCTGATCTGGAATTCCTGCACCGCCTCCAACGGAAGCTGCATTACAGGTCCCCCAACTGTGTTGTCCTTGTTATCCACGCCGTTGACTGTAACGTTTACGTTGCGGCCACCCGCGCCGTTGACGGAGAGAATCGCATAGCGGTTTTTCGTGGGATCGTAGGAATCCGTGGCCTTCACGCCCGGGGCCAGATACGCAAGGTTGGCCACGTCGCGTCCGACCATCGGCAATTCTTCTACTTCCGTGGGCGTAATCGTCTGGCTGACACTCGTCTTTGATTGATCCAGCAGTGGCGCCTCGCTGGTCACTTCGACGATTTCGGACATGGAACCAGTCTTCAATTCCGCGTTGATTGTGGCGGTCTGACCGATCAAGACTTCGATAGTTTGCGCAATGCTGGCAAAACCGGTCTTGCTGATTGTCACCGTGTAAGTCCCCACGGGCAGCAATTCGAATTGATAGTACCCCGTGTCTGAGGTGCTTGTCGTACGTGACACGTCCGTGCCCTTGTTCTTCGCCACCACTTGAGCTCCCGTCACGACCGCGCCGGAATGATCCGTCACGGTACCCTGAATGGTCGCGCTAGCGGTTGCCTGGGCGAAAGCGCTGCTGCTGCCCAAGCTAAGGAAAGCGATTCCAATTAGCATCAAACACACAATTTGCTTCATCTCTATCCTCTTCTCCTGAAACGATTTAGCGTACTTTCCAGCATTAGCCCAGTTTGTGCCTTGCTTCTTACGGACCCAGATTCCTTGGGAGGCCACTCGCGTAAAGAAGTCACCGGGCACACCTATCCTCCCAACTTCTCCATAGGGATCCACTCGCGTAATGGGTCGGAACTTGCAGCTGGAGTCACTCCGTCCCCTGCGACATGGAATCGCACTCAACTCCCTGAAATTGAGTACAATTCACTGAATGATGGACTATATCCGCAATCTCCGTGCCAAGACTTAGTTTATGTAAATTATTGAAAACGAATAATATATTTATGTTTTTAGTTCTCGTTTAGATGAATTTCCGTAAATTGCCGACTTGACGATACAGAAAATCATAGGTCGTGCGCATTGGTTCTCTAGTTGGCCTCAATCAGTCGACTCTGACGATCTGTCCATCGGCGCATGCGTTGGCCCCGGGCGGCATGTTGGGCTTGTTACCAGTTCCCATGGTGAAATACAGTCTTTGTGTGAAACCACCGCCAGTTCCTTGGTTTGAGCCGCATCTACTCTTGAAAAACGGCCACGCCATGACCATCGCTTCCGCCTTCCTGCCCAGGCGCTTCGATCTCCCGCCTGCCGAATCCCGGTTGTTTCAGGTCGATCCGGAATCCCAGCTGCTCGCACAATGTCACTGGCAGCCCGGGAAGCCCAAGGCCGCTCCGGTCATCGTAATCGTTCATGGTCTCGAAGGCTCCAGTGACGGCAACTACCTCCGCGGCATCGCTGAGAAAGCGTTTCACCGCGGCTTCCATGCTGTCCGCATGAACCAGCGCAATTGCGGCGGCACCGAAGCGTTGACGCCAACTTTATACAACTCCGGCATGAGCGCGGATTACCGCGCCGTATTCGAAGAGCTCTCCAACGGCGACGGCTTCGAACAGATATTCTTTGCTGGCTACTCGATGGGGGGAAACCTTGTCACCAAAATGGCCGGAGAATTTGGCGCGTCCGTGCCGAAAGCCTTGCATGGTATTTGCGCGGTGTGCCCCGCCCTGGACCTTGGCGCTTGCGCCGACGCCCTCGAGCGCGCGGACAACTATTTTTATCAGCGCCATTTTGTGAAGGGACTCATGGCTCGTTACGCCAGGAAGCACACGATGCTTCCTGAGCGCTACCCCATCGCAGGCCTGCCCCCCGTCAGAACGGTGCGTCAATTCGATGACGTCATCACCGCCCCGCACTTCGGCTATCGCGACGCCCAAGACTATTACGACCACGTTGGTGCGAAACGCGTCGCCGCCCAGATCCGCGTCCCCACGCTCATGCTCACCGCGCAGGATGACCCTTTCGTCCCCTACGCTTCCTTCGTCGCCGCCAAGATCAGTGCGAATCCCGCCATCCAATTCGTGGCGCCGCAAAACGGCGGCCATTGCGGCTTCATATCGAATCAAGCCGGCCCCGAGCGCTTCTGGGCCGAACAACGCATCCTCGATTTCTGCGCCGCACTCTCGGTCTTGTAGGGCCCGCCTGGAGTTTACCCCGCCCCTGTCGGGGAGGCGGGCCGCTCTGCCTTTGGCTTACCCCAGAGGCTTCTCCAACGAAACCGCAAACCCTTGCGTCAAAAGCTGCGCCGCCCCATCCGCGGCAATCACCATGTCGTCTTCGCACCGCATCCCAAACTCTCCAGGAATATAAATCCCCGGCTCGTTGGAAAATGTCATCCCCGGCTCCAGCACCGTCTTGCTCCCGCGCACCAGATATGGATGCTCGTGCCCATCCAGCCCAATCCCGTGGCCCAGCCGGTGCGTGAAATATTTGTAGTCCGGTCCATACCCGCCGTCGGTCACCACCTTGCGGGCCGCATCATCCACCGTACCTGATAGCCGTCCGGCCCGCGCCGCATCCAGCGCGGCATCCTGCGCTTTGCGCACGATTTCGTAAACACGCGCTACTTTTTCCGGTGCCTTGCCGAAGATTCCCGTGCGCGTCACGTCTGATTCGTAACCCTCCACCGTGCACCCGCCATCAATCAACACCACGTCGCCCTCTTTCAGTCTCTGTGGCTTGATGGTCCCGTGCGGCAGCGCCGCCGATGCCCCCAGCAAAACCAGCGCTCCGCCGCGCAAACCCATCTTCGAGAATCCGCCTTCCACCAGCTTGCCGATGTCCTCCTGAGACATCCCGGGTTTCAGCGAAGCGAACACTGCGCGAAATACGTCGAACGTGGCCTCGCAAGCCAGCCGCATCAACTCAAGTTCATGCGCCGACTTGCGTCCGCGGCACGCGATCGTCACCGGATCAGCCGAAACGCATTCGAATCCTGGCGCCGCCCCGCGCAAATGATCGAAAAATGTAAATGCCGCAGTCTCCTCCACTCCGATCCGCCCCGTTCGGATGCCCCGGTCCGCCAATGCTGCCGCCGCGATTTTCGTTGGGCTTTCATCTTCTTGCCATGCGCGCACCTCCGCCGCGAAGTGCAGCCTCTCCCGCATCCGTCCCTCTTCAAACCCAGGGACGACTACGATGGGATCGCCCGTGCGCGGCAGCACCACAGCCAGCAACCGCTCGCTGACTCCCCACCGGATGCCCGTGAAGTAGTACAGCGACGTTCCGGGAGCAACGAACAACGCATCGTATTTCGGCGTAAGTTCCGCCATCAATTTTTGCGCCTGCAGGAGCCGCCCGTGAAACTCTTCCGGCGTGATGGGATGCACCCGTGAACCAAGTGGCTTTAGCCCTGAGAATGCCGCAGGAAGTGCGCTGGCGTCCTCCTCTGTCGTCGTCCGGGCCTGCGCATCCCCCGGCCGTGCCAGTGCCAACGCCGATGCTATGGCGCTGCCCTTCAAAAAATTCCTTCGCGATGCGTTCGAACGGAAATCCAAAGTTGGTTTGTGCATATCAGCAAAGAGGTTTATCTGGAGCCATAGCCGCTTGTCAAGCCAGATGAAATTTCGAGGTAAGACACCTTGGTCCTTCGCTTTTTCGCAAATTTGTTTGATGAGGCCCAAATACAAAACGGGGAGACCCTTGAGAGTCTCCCCGTTCTGGTTTCTTGGTTATGGTCTGAATTACCAGACCAGTTTTAGCCCCAGCTGCATGTTCCGGCTCCCGCCGTTGAATAGACGCGAATTCAGGAACTGGCTTCCTGAATCAACGTTTACGTAAGCCGCGCTGAACGGATTGGGATTGGTCGTCTGATCGAGCGTGCCGTTGTTTGTCGGCAGTCCGATGCTGAAGTTGGGGTGGTTGAACGTGTTAAACGTGTCCAGGTGAAATTGCAAGCTGAACCGCTCGTTGATCTTCGTGTTCTTGAACATGGACATATTCCAGACGTTCAGTCCTGTCGTGCGAATCGTGTTTCGCCCCACATTGGGCTTTGAGCCGGTCTGCGCCTGTACAAAGCGCGCGCCTGCGTTGATTGGTCCGCCATTAACTCCAAGACTGGCGGGAGCGATCACATATCCGACGATGTTGGAGTCGTCTTCGGTGCCGCACTGCCAACTACCCGTGTTCGCATCAACTCCTACGATAGTCGTCGTCCCACCCGGCCCGGCGTTGCAGACGGCGTTCACCGCCGTACCGGTCATTCCAGCTCCCTTTGGATTGAAGATGGTCCGGTCCCCGGCGCCGTCACCGTTGGCGTTCGAATCCGCATCCGAAAGGGCCGTTACCGGCTGGCCTTTCTCCGCGACGTACGATCCGCTCAATTCCCATCCGTGGGCAAAACCCTTCACGAATCTATTCTCTGTCCGAATATTCGGGAGATCATAGACCCAGCTGATCGTTAACTTTTGCGGAATGTCCAGCGCCGACAAGCTGCGCTCGGCGGAGAAGTCAAAAGCATCCTGGGCACGACGCGGGTTTACGATGCTGCTGAACAGTTCGTTCGTCGCGTTGTCAATGTTCTTTGAGAACGTATAGTTCGCTCGGAAGTAGAGTCCACGCGTGAACCGGTGAATGAAGTCCGCCGATGCCGCATGATAGATTCCGGAGCCCAACGCTGGGAAAGTGGTTAGATTGCCGAGGAATCCGTCCACCGAGTAGGGTTTGTGATTGAAATTGTCAAAATTCAGCAGGGTCGATGCAGGATTCGTCACCGTCGCCGGCACGCTGGCAGCATCGAAGTATGTCGGCATGGGCGTCAGTCCACCACCGAGGCTCTTGAACTGGGGGTCAAAGGCCGAAGCTGAATTCAAGCGTTTCTGTACCGGCAGCTCCAGACTGCGCGTTCCCACATAGCGCACCTCAATGCTGGAGTTACGGAACAGTTCGTGCTGCACGCCAAGAGTCCATGTGATGATCTTGGGATCTACACGATCCAGGATGATGTTGCCCGTCTTGGCTCGCGCGGCTGCCTGCGTCGTCGGTGGCACGTTGGTCGTCAGCAAACCGCCTCCTGCCAGGAATCCCTGTCCAGAATCGGTTAGGCTCTTGTTCCACGTTGCGCACCATGCCGGAGCGCCTACCAAGGCGCAAGTCACCGCTGGTGACTGTTCCGTCTGCAATTCCGGAGGCAGAGCGTTGATTGCAAAGTTGTTGGGGATTACGTCATACGCGATTCCTGCGCCGCCGCGGACGGCCCACTTCCCCCGACCTGTCGGGTCGTAAGCGAAGCCAATGCGTGGGGCGAAGTTATTGACGTCCGGTTTGGGCGCACGGAACAAGATCCCCTTGGCCGGATCGTCCGCAATAGCATTGATCGCTTGAATGTTATCCGCACGTGGCGTGCCGCTATATTCATAGCGAAGCCCGAGGTTCAAGGTCACCCGCGAAGTTATTTTCCAATCGTCCTGGCCGAACCAATAAAACGCGTTGTAGTTCTCCGCCACGTTGCCGGAGCCGGCGCCGCGCAGGGCCTTGTTGGGAGCGCCGTTCGGCACGAAGTCGTTCACCAATTGGCTCAAGGTCGTGTAATCCCATTCACCCCGCGCTCGCGGGATGCCGTTGGTGGGAGCGATGTATTTTTTCCCCTCCAGCCCCATTTTGAAAGTATGCGGTCCGCGAATGTAGGTGATTGTGTCAGCCAGTTGGTATACGTTCTGTGTATACGACTGCGGAGCGTTCTGCTCCGGACCAAGATTCAAGCTCGAAAGATCGTCGATAATTACGTTCGGAAAGTCTTCGAATCCAGACGGCGCGGTTAACTGCGGTCCCTGCGACCGGGAATACGACCCTCGAAGGTTGTTGATGACGCGGCTGGAGATTGTCCATACATCGGAAATGATGGCCTTTCGCCCATCCACACCAACTGTTCCCAGAAACTGTGGCGCTGGCAGTGATGGATTGAAATCCGGCGAGCGGAAGCGGTCGTACAGAAATCGCGTGCTGACCGTGTGCTTACCAAGATTCAAGTCTGAATTGACGATGAAGTCGTGTTGATTGGTAAACGCCGGCGCCGTTGTCGTTAGACTGCCAACAGGGATCGCCGTGCCATTCACATTTACGCTGCACGTCGCCGTGCCCCCGCAGGGGTTCTGTGCGGGCGCCGCCGGGAGCTGCTTCAAGATCGCCCGTACCGCGTCATCATGGGCCAACGTGTCCAGCACGGTCTTGCCACTGGCGGTTGGAAGCAAAACCTGCGGGCTCGACGCTGCTAGGCCCTCGTTCTGAAACTCGTAGGCTCCGTATATAAACCACCGGTCGCGCCGAATCGGCCCGCCCGCGCTCGCACCTGCTCGGTTATAGTCAAAGCGATCCTTACTGCCGCGGGTTTTTTGTTGATTGTCGAAAGCGTCGTAATTTCGATTACGGTTATTCTCCCATGCTGTCCCATGGTAGTTGTTGGCGCCTGATTTGGTCACCACGTTGAACAGCCCGCCCGCTGAATGTCCGTACTCCGCGCTAAATTGGTTTGTAAGCAGTGTAAATTCCGCAACCGATTCCTGAATCACTGGCTGCGTTGGACCGTTCGTGTCCAGTTTATTGTCTTCCACTCCATCGATGTTGAATCCGTTGAATCGTGGACGTGTTCCGCCGATCGATCCGCCGGACCCGAGTACTCCACCCTGTTGTGTGGTCGTTCCGGGCGCAAACACGGCGAACTCTTTCACGTCTCCACCCAGCGTATTAATCGGAAGATCCTGTGCCACCTTGCCGCTGAAAGTCGCATCCAGCGTCGATGACTCGGTCTTCACCAATTCGGCGCCTGCCTCGACTTCCACCACCGCGGAAACTTCGCCGAGTTCCAGCGCCAGTTTCGCTTCTGCTACCTGGTTGGATTCTACTGTTACGCCCTTCTGAATCGCCTTCTTGAAACCGGTTTTTTCAACGGTGACTGTATACGTGCCAACGAGCAAATTCGGAAAGACATAGGTTCCCGAGCTCGAGGCGGTCGTGGAAACCGACACGTTTGTCGCCTCATTCGTGACCGTCACCTTTGCGTCCACGATGGATGCGCCGCTCGTGTCACCCACTTCCACGCGCAAGCTTCCGTCCAACCGCTGGCCTCGCGCTATGGAAGTTTGCATAAGAAACAGAAACACTCCCAACATTCCAACGAGAAGCCGGCCTGCATTCGAACACCAGCTTCTACATGGACTATCACTCGTTGCTCTCTCACGAATCATTTGCGCCCCCTCAAATTGAACTCACCATGAACCGACTTCCAAGGCACGGATGCCTGGAAGCTCCCATAAATCATCTAGTTGCGATGAAGCCACACTAGAGTTGAGGAGAAAGAATGCAGGTTGTTCGCCAATGAGAAGACGGATTAAGGTGTAATTATTTCTATAACTTACGAGCCATTTTGGCAGTCAAGTTTTCTAAAATTCGATACTTCTGGAGGGTTTAGCTCATTTAGATTCAGGTATGCGTAGCAGGGAAACGACTGGAGATTCGCGGACTACTCGGTTCTGACGGCGAGAATCTTCTTGCCATCGACTTTGATTTCGATGCCCAGGGGGGGCCGCAGGTCGGAGCCCAGGACAATGCTTCCGCGCACCCAGGCGCCACTGCCGGGAAGGTTGGATGTTTTCAGCGGGTCGAAAACGGTGCGGCTGCAAGGGTTGCCGACCATCGGATGGTTCGGGGCGCGGAAGCCGTAATCTTTTTTCAGCTTGTCCAGCTCGGTGATGTATTCCAGCTTGCAATTGCCGTACGGAGAGTTTTGCTCGAGCGCCCAGTAGCCGCTCGACTGCGACGGCGAGCCACCCGGCAAACGAATGAGCAGTCCGGGGACGTTTTCGCCGCTGAGGCGGTTGCGAATATAGAACTCTTTCGAGGTCCACGGCTTGGCCATCTCCGTAGTGTTGGCGATGCCGGGATTGGCGTCGGTGGCGTGCGGGAGCAGCGTGCTCGGATCGGGCGCGGGCGCGGGGACTTCGATTTGCGGCTGCTGTTCGGCGAGCGAAGGCTCGACGTGCTTGGGACGAAAGGCCCAGCGCGCTCCCAGAAAGACAACGAGAAGAACGGCCAGCATTCCGATGACAAGCTTGACGGCCGGGTTCGAAGCTGCGGACGAGCGCGAGCCAGCACCCGCAACGCCGGGAATTTGCGGCATCTCCGACTTGAAGCGATCCGATGGGGGCTGATCGGTCATTGGGCTTCGCTCCGATTCTATACTCAAAGAAGAGAAAGTTCACAACCGACAGTTGAGAGTTGCGAGGAAAGAAATAACGGGTCTGAGCAGCCGCAGCGCCACAGAGGAGCGGAGCAGTGGAAGATAGAGGGTGGCTGGTTTCTGACAAATGGTTAACCGTAATCACCACCCCCTCCCTGTTTTTATAAAAGTGTTGATTCCAAGTGGTTTTAAGTTCTTTAGAAAGAACACTTTTAAAAGTGTTGATTCTGCGTGGTTTATCGGAGCTTTGAGTTTAGATAAGAGTAATACTCGAGGGCCTAACGGGTTGACCCTCCCTCCCCTATTTTTGCAACGATATGATTCGATTGTGGTTAGGGGGTGGGGGTCGGTAAACGATATGATTCGATGGGAGTTAGCAGTCAGGAGAGCGGGGGCAAGGATCGGGAAACGGGAATTGGAAAGAGATCGGCCGGGATGGCGTTCGACAAACACGGGAGAGAATAGCACACCTTAATGAAGATGTTAAGTGTTTTACAGCGAATGGTCGAAAATGAGGGTCGAAAGGCTATTAGGGCGAGTGAACGGTTTCCGTGGACGCAACGGGAATAAGAAAAAAGCAAAGTCAAAAGCCCCACACGTAAAACCGGCGTGTGGGCCACCCGGATTCGTTTCAGGATTTATCGTCCGGGCCACCCGCCCTGGTCGTTCAACAGCTGCCAAGTCTACTCGGTCGAACGAGCCGACGCCGTCATGTAATCAGCCCGGCCGCTACTGTTCCGTTAACGATTCCAACTGGATCGCAGAGAAAACAATTTGCTCCGCGAAAATGCCACTTGGGCTCTTCGCTCCTCCGGTACAAGAAAAACCGAGCGTCGTGGTGGCGCCGTGAGCGAATGTTTCGACGTCGTGGAAGGTCACGCTTCTGGTCGTTTCCCCGGAGCTATTGTTACTGAGGGCAAAGTCGGATGCGCTGAGTCTTTTCGGCAACGCTGGGTTGGTGATGTCATCCAAAGCGCAGAGAATATCTACGCTCCCCGCGCCAAGTACTGTAGGGTTAAGAATGTTTGAGACTTCGACCGAAACCAGGAGCGTGTACGCCCCATCAGGAACCGTCAACTTCGCCAAGGGAAGCTGCTCCCAGATTGGTATGTCGTTCGCCCATATCTCACCGTGATCACCTCGCCTAACAAAGCCGGCACCGGTTTGCCGCAGCCCGGATACCTGTGTTTGAACATTGGTGATTTGTTGTTGCAAATTTGTTATCTGCGCATCGGTAGCTCCGGGAGGACCCTGAGCGCCGGTGTCACCTTTGTCGCCCTTCGGGCCCTGCGCGCCATCGGGGCCGGTCGTGCCGGTGTCGCCTTTGATGCCTTGTGGACCGGCTGGGCCTTGCGGGCCGGGAGGGCCGATGGTCAGCATTGGCAGCAGCGTGACGCTCAGGTCGTTGTTGCCGGAGACGATGGTGACGGTGCGGGTGTCGGGGTTCCAACCCGAGTTTGAAATCGAGACAACGACGTTGTGATCACCGATCGACAAACTGGTGCTCATGGGCGTGGTTTTGCCGGTGTCCACGCCGTCGATCTTCACGGCGGCGCCGGAAGGGAATGAGGTAACTTTCAGCGCGCCGCTTTGAGCTTGTGCGCTAGAGCACCACATCGCCAGGGTGATTGCCATAACTACGACTATCGATCTGTAGTTCTTTTGCACGTTTATTCTCCTTTGGAGCGTTACTTGACCGCGAACGATTCACCCGGCCCGACGTTACAGCTAGTCCTGCTCCGCAAAGCAGACTTGCCCGCTGTAGCGGAACACGGTGGCCTTCGCGCCCAAATCCACTTCACCGATGTTTGTTAGGTCGCCGGTCGCTCCGGCGAACTTTCCCGTACCGCCGGTAATGTGGATGGGATAGGTGATGATCGCGAAGAGGGTTTGCGAGAGCGGAGCGGCCGTCGCCGCCGCCGGATCGAC
>Ga0137403_10002161_pt1 | contig 24167 bp, 23 predicted proteins | sample CZOMad2_1_16fung_FD_122057 | JGI IMG/M metagenome (GOLD analysis project Ga0137403, IMG submission 122057) | Vadose zone soil fungal communities from Angelo Coast Range Reserve, California, USA - CZOMad2_1_16fungal (Hybrid Assembly) | ecosystem: Environmental > Terrestrial > Soil > Vadose zone...
TGCGTCACCGTGGCGCCGATGCTGCGCGGCGCGTTGGTGCCGTGAATTTCGGTTCGCACGATCGCGGTGGGAGAGCCACCCGAGGTGGTGTTGGTGTCGGTATATTGATAACCGGCACTGCCGGTGATCGCGACGCGCGGACGGTAGCCCGACAACGCCTGCGGCACGTTCTCGTCGGTGGCGCGGACCGAGGCGCGCTGCGCGTTGAGCTGCGGGTTGATCTGATAGGCGCGCACCAGCGCTGCCTCGATCGTGTCGGCCAGGACCGGCGACGGACCGATAGACGCCATCAGGAGGACTGCAACCGCAGCTCCAGCAACGAACTTCACACCACCCATTCCTGGTAATCCATCCATAACGTTTTCCGGTCCAAATGCGCCCGAACCGGGTGGCTGCAGTTGATTCCGAGTAAAATCCCTTCGCACCTTATGCCGCGCGCAAGCCGGACGGAACCCCCGCCGGCAAAACGCGGTCGAAAGTCTTGACGTGGGGCATCCGGGCCACACTTCTGATTTAGAACAGCAATTAGTACCGTTGAGGTTAAAAAACGAAGGCGGGAAGCCGACCAAGTCCGGGCAAAAGCGGGACCGCAGCATCGAACAGCGCCCGGGTTCCAAAATCGACATGGGAGTGGGTCACGATCATGGCCCGCTGCGGCTGCGCCATCGCAAAGACCCCGACCAGCCGGCCGCCTTCCTTGAGCTGCCGGTAAAGCCGGTCCGGCGTGACCTCGGTGGCGCCATTGAGCACAATCACATCGTAGGGCGCGTTCGCCGCATCCCCCTCGGACGCATCGGCGGCCCGGACCGTGACATTTCCGATGCCGAGTTGGGCCAAGACGTCTTTTGCCCTCGCGGCCAGCGCGGAGTCGCTTTCGGTCGCCGTCACCTGCCCCGCCAGCTTGGCCACGACGGCCGCCGCGTATCCGGTCGCGCAACCGACCACCAGAATATTGTCGGTGTCCTTGATCTCGGCGGCCTGCAACATTTTCGCCGTTACCACCGGCTTGATCAGGAAGCGTCTCTCGGAGCCGCCTTCGCTGACGTCGAGATCGATATCCAGATAGGCCAGCGCCTGCTTATCCTGCGGCACAAATGCCTCGCGCGGCACCGCGAGCATCGCGTCGATGATTCTGAGATCGGTAACGTCGCTGGGGCGCACCTGGCCATCGACCATTTTCTGGCGCGCGATCGAAAAACCGGACATCGGGTGACCTTTGGGCTGACCTTTGGGCGGACCTATGGGAATCGGGCTGGCGTTGCCGCGGCAGAAGCGTGAAACTGCGGCATCTTTGGTACAAGGTCAGCCAAAACGCAACTCGCCGATCGAGCAAGCCGAAGCCCAAGAAACCCCAAGACAAATCCAAGACAAATCCAAGACAAACTCGGGGGAAGCCCAAGAGAAACTCGAGAGAAGCCGAACGCGGCTATCCGCGCTTGCCCCCGATTAGCGGGGAACGCGGGTCTATTCGATCGGCACCGCGAGCCGCCCGATCAACCTCGCGACTTCGTCCAAATGGTCGGGATCGTGCTCCGCGAGGGCTTGTGCGAGCCGAACGAGGCACTCGTCATCGCTCATCTCGGGGGTGTCTGGGATGGTCGACGGCGCTGATCTCATCGGGATGGTCTGGATGTTTGGCATCGAATCACCTCTTGGCGAGTCCCGGCGCTATCAATGCTGCGCTGCGAATGCGTCTTTTTGGGGCTCGGTTCCCAGCGCAGCCGTGGTGCGGGATCGCCCGGCACGGCGTCGGATCGCAGTTTTTGCATTGTCAAAAACGGCAACAAGTCCTTGCCGCACGGGCAGTTTGCATCGGCTGTTGAGGTTGCGTGCGAGCGACCTATTTCCCGCTTTGCAAGGCTCTGGGGCTTTGTTATACGCAGCCCGTTGCGACCCTGCGGGGTTTCGCCTGTTCCTCGGTAGCTCAGCGGTAGAGCATTCGACTGTTAATCGAATGGTCGCTGGTTCGAATCCAGCCCGGGGAGCCAGCAAAATCAATGACTTAGCCATATATCGTCACTCCCCGCCAAAGGTCTGCGTCTGCAGTATGTCTGCAAATCGATTGCCAGAGTGACTGCCATGAATTGCCGAATGGTCCCGGCTTTGGCGCGGTGCTTTTCTGCGATCTGCAATTGGAGCGAATCGAATATGGATGAGCCCCATGGCAAACGACACGGCAGTTTATGACGCGATGCGCTTCGACGTTCGAGCGGGGGACCAACACGTCTGGACCGGTCGCGCCGGTATCCGCGAAGCCATCGGTCGTGATGGCCACAGCCTTGAAGGCATGTCTCTGCGCTATTGTCCGCACGAGTGGATCGACGACAGCGGGTACGTTGACCTAGAGCTTACCCGGCGGCCCCCCCGCCGCCCGTGATGCTGACGGCTTGTGGCGGTCCGGTGTTTCGCATCTGCAACACCGCCAAATTATAAATGCCTAGCCCCCAAACCGGACAGACACCCAGGGTCAATCCATGCTGGTCTGGAATGCATCCGCCAGTGGGGGCTACGGGTGGCAGAGTACCGGGCATACGTCGTCGGGCACGACGGGCACTTCATTCGACGTGAATCGCTGATTTGCGCCGACGATGCCGAGGCAATCGAGAAGGCCAAGCGCCTTGTCGACGTTCACGATGTAGAACTCTGGAGCGGGGAACGCTTTGTTATCCTACTGAAGGCTACGACGAAGTAAGCCGGGCCGTTGAGCAGCTTTGACCAGATCGTTTCTCTAGGTCTTTGAAGGCGGGACGACCGGTTGATTCATCATCGTTCTGACGTCATCTGAATTTCTTTCCGCCGCGATCAGGAGACCTTGCTCAAGAAGGCTCAGCGTCTGGCGGGCAGCCGCCAGAGCGGTATTCCCACGGATGGTTTCACCTTCGCCGGTCCCAATCTTCTCCAGCGCAGCATGAAGCCGGTCGCCTACCTGATTGTCCGAAAGTTTCTTCATGTTCGCCTTGGCTCGACCGAAATTATCCCAATCCGTCTCTTCGCAACCTGTAAAGTACTATACCGATTCTTGCATTCAGAAGGCGCATTTTCGCCGCTGTTGGAACTCTCAGGCGCCGAGTGATAGTGTGCGCGATATGAGGTCGTCCGATATCATCTGTCCCCAATGCAATGCTGGCTACCGCCGTATTGAGGTGGCTTCCAGCAGAAGGACCAAGGGCGAATACCGTTGCCTGCTCTGCGATCATGTCCTTGAAGTTTTCGACGGCTCAACTGAAGTGGGCATCCGCCTCACCGTCCAGCCTGAGAAGACCGCTAAGTGAAAGCCGTCCGCGCGCAGACTACTTGCCGCTTCTGCGTGGAGCTTGATCGGAACTTGCCGCGAGGTGCTTTCCACGCGGGGACCGCCGTCGGGATTGGTGTGGCTTAGGAGCGTTTCTAAAACCAGAAAGAACTTTTCCGCTAGCATGCGTGCCTCCTTGGAGCGATTGCCGCAACGGCGTCCTAGCGGAGTATGATCGCTGAGTCGCGTTGGTTTGACCGCCGAGCACATACAACCGCTGTGCGAAAGTTCGGTGAAAGCGAGCGTCCGTAGGACTACTGGGATTTCGTCTTGCTCCGAGGGCCATCCGCCTGGTCGAACTGGGGTGCAGCACTAAGCGAGGCTGCAGGAAAATCAAACGGCTCGCCAGAGCACCCGCCATCGGCCGCAGCGCGGCGCTGAAGATAGCAGGCACGAACAGGCCGGTCGGCACGCGCTACAACCGCGCGATGGGCGCATGGCTCGCGCAGCACGGCCTTTCCGACATATCGGCACAGGAGCGATATCGCGTCTTGCTGGTTCTTGAAAACCTGCCCGCGAATCGAGCGGTGGCGCGACGGTCTCGACGAGGCGCAGCGCCGACGGCTGAACCACCCGAACGCGATATGGTTCGCATGGCATTCGCACGTCTGTTTTGCGCGAGATAAATGGATCAAAAAAACTTCCAATCCATTTTAAAGAAAAAGAAGAGCCCTAAGACTGTCCGAACAAAAAAAACATCGCGAGATTGATCAATCCCAGAACCACTATCGCAAGAAATACCGCGAACGCCACAGCAAATTTCGATATCCGAGGTTGACGCCAATCGGCGCCACAACGAACGAGCAGCGACCTCAACGCGTACGAGTAGTAGGGAACAAGCCTTTCGCGAACGGTGCGCCTTATAAACGGTACGATGTTGGGCGTGACGGGGACAAGTGTCGGCTCGCCGCCTGGTTCAAAATACACAAACGCGCTTATCGTCCCGAACGGCAAACGCTCAAGGTATAGTTTGGAGCGCCGGACTGGCGGCAGCAAGGGCAACAGAACGCCGCATCTTCCATGAAGTTCCTGTCTGAAGGCGTCATACTGCACCCTATCAAAAGGTAAAGCGAACAGCAGTCGTTCGGGGTACACACGCTTCACAGCCTCCGAGATCTCCCACCACACGCTAGGGGTTTGTCCGGGCCGCAGGACGACGAGCACTGCCTCTTTCATGAGACAGGTCACGTAATGCCGCCAATCTTCGTTGGACACGTATGCGCGACTTGCCCCGAGTTCAGGCAGTTTCTCACCCGGTTTGCCGACGGCCACAACAGGTCCGATTGCTCTTAACACCTTTACCAGCTGCTCTTCTTCGGTTGTCCAAGCTATGCTCCAGGCAAGGTTGTGAAGGCTGCGGGGAGGAAGGCTGACCGGAACCGCAGTCGTTACGTCATCCTGGAACGACCGGAGGTAGAGGACGGGAGGGCGCGGGTCGGCCGATTTTCCATCCCACTCAATTGTGGTGGCCTCAAATTGTCTAGCCAGATTGTAAAAGCGAACGCCAAGAGTACCTGCAAGGAAGCCGAGAACGCCGCTTACTACCAATATGACGAGCAGGGCAGCATCGTCACCGAAGCTCCGCACAAAGGTGAAAACAATAAGAAGCAGTCCACTAATGACTATGAGGGCGATACCGCCCGCCTTCAATCCTAGCCTGCGTGAACGCGGCATGGCTGGGTCTCCAGACGCCGACAAAACCATAACCTAACTGGTTGTTTGGTTGCGATAGGGCTTCGTTGTTCGCAGCCGTTCAGTACATCTCCGCAACCCACTGTAACTCGGTCACTTTTCGCCTGAGCCCGTGCCGCGACGGTTCGGTACCGACGCTCGCTGATGGCGGCAATCTGAAGTGGAGATTTGCTCCGGAGCGCGGCACCTCGCCAAGGCGGATGCCATGTGGCGTGCCGCGACAGGCGAGACCTCGAACGGCACCCAGCGCCGAAGTTCGTGAAACCGATCGCCCTTCAGGCGACCCGGTCGCCCTTCTTGATCTTTGCGGCCCGGTTATCAACGCCCGGCAGCATCTTGGCGGGGTCGCGGGTAACCACGACATCGACGACGGTTGGCCCCTTCTGCGACATGGCGCGCTTCAGCGCTTCAGCGAGCTGGCCGGGCTCCTCGACGCGGATACCGTTGCACCCGAGAACCTTGGCGGCTTCTGCATAATTGGTCTCTGCCAGGTCCGAGGCGTGATAGGAGCCGGCGCCGTAGACGAGATGTTGTAGTGCTTTGACGTAACCGGATGCGGCGTTGTTCACGACGATGATCGTAAACGTGAGACCCAGGCGGCGCGCCGTTTCGATCTCGCCCAACATCATGTTGAAACCACCGTCGCCGGTGAGGCTGAGCACCGCCTTGCCCGGCGCAGCCATCGCTACCCCCATCGCTCCGGGAAGTCCGTATCCGATGGAAGCAAACCCGCGATCCGGAACGAAGCTTCGGCCAGCCCGCTTGGTGTCGAACAGCAGCCCGCTCCAATGGGCGGCAAATCCGCCGTCGGCCACCAGATAACCATCGGCGGGCAACAGCCGGTTGATCTCGGTCATCAGCCTCGCCATGCTTACGGGGACCTCATCCGAGTGAAGGCGCTCGGAAACTTCCTGCCGCCACTTGGCCATCCGGAGCGGAATTTCAGCGGCGTAACGCGCCAACCGGTCCTTGATTGAGGCTGCCTGCGCAGCGAGCGCCGATTGCAGATCCCCAAGGCCCGCCCGCACGTCGCCCCATAATGCGAGTTCCGGCTCAAGCGTTCGTCCGAACTCTTCCGCCAATATATCCAGGTGAATGACGCGCTTGCCGGGCCCCGGCACGGTAAATCGCTTGGTCGCGATTTCACCCAGCTTGCAGCCGACGGCCAGAAGCAAGTCCGATTCATAGATCAGGGTGTTGGCAATGCGGTCATAACGGCCGAACAGACCGGCATTGAGCGGTTCGCTGCACGCAATAGCGCCCTTCCCCGTCATCGTATGCGCGACGGGAATATTCAGCGAATTGGCGAAACCGGTCAGCACCGCGGCGGCGTCGCTGAGATGCACGCCGCCGCCTGCGAGAATGATCGGCCGTTTTGCATCGGCGATGAGTACTGCCGCGCGGGCGATACCGTCCGTGTCGGGACGGCATCGAAGCGCCGGCGCGCGCTGATGGATCGGATTGATTTCAAAATCGCGTTCTTCGAAACCGAATGTGCCGTGACATACGTCCTCCGGCACGTCGACGACCACCGGCCCTGGCCGCCCTGTCGTTGCGACCGCAAACGCACGGCGCATCAATTCGGGAATGCGCTGAACCGACTCGATGCGGATGATTTCCTTGCTTGCCGGCCGCAAGATATCCATCTGCCGGCTTTCCTGCGTCATGTTCTTCCAGGAGTGATCGCGGTGGGTATCGCCAACCAGCGCCACCATCGGCGTGCCCGCATTCAACGCTTCAAGCAAACCGGTCACCAGATTGGTTGCCCCCGGCCCCAAAGTCGCGTCGACCAGGCCGACCTTGCCCGTAACCTTGGCATAGGCGTCTGCCGCGAACACCCCGGCTCGCTCGTCATTGATCAAATGGTGCTGGAGACCGAGGCGCCGCGCCGCATCATAGAAGGGGAGCAGCTGAAAGCCGCCCATTCCAAACATCGGGCCGCCGTCGAACGCCTTGATCATGCGCGCGATTGCCTCGCCGCCCGTCATCTCATTGACACTCATACCCACACTCCAAATGGGCTCCAGCCCTGTACGCTCGCGAAATTCGGAAAGCCTATTCAGCCGCCAGCCTCGGCGTCCGCATCATGGTCGCGAGCGACCGGCTCTCGATGCCCAGCAGGTCGACGAGTTCCGAGATACGCGACTTGCTCATGCGATCCTTGATCGCCGCAATGCTGAGCGCCGCCAGCGGCAAGCCGGGTTCGTCCACAACGGCGATACCAATCGCGTTCATGCCCGGCACGATGCCGCCTTCGTTAAAGGCAAAGCCGTCCTTGCGGGTGCGTTCGACCAGCTTGCGCAAGTGCCCGGCGGAAAAGCCCTGGAAATCCTTCAACCACGCTTCGTTCCGCTTCAGCGTCTTGTCGATGACATCGTCCGCAAGCGCAGCAAGCAATGCGAGGCTGCCGGCGCCAACACCGAGAGGCCGACGATCGCCAACCGAAAGCGTCAGCGTGCGGATCGGAAACTCGCCGACCTCGCGAGCCACGCAGATTGCCGCCGTTCCCTCATGGACCGACGCAAACGCGGTATCGCCGCTTTTCCTGGCCAACCGGATTAGTGAAACGCGCGCCGCACTGGCAACGTCCTGCTCCAGCGCCGAACGCCCAAGAGCGGTCGCCGCATATCCCAGCCGGTAATTCCGCGTCAAAATATCCTGAAACACCAGACCAGAATCGATCAGAGCGCCCAGAATGCGATGGGCGTTGGTTTTTTGCAGTTCGGTTTCGGCACAGATTTCGGCCAGCCCGGCGCCACGCTCGTCGCGTCCGCCAAGAAGCCGGAGGATGGACACAATACGGTCCACCATTTTTACCGAGGGGTCATGCATGGCCTATCAGTATTCCATTTTTATGCTATTGCAAGCCACCATTTTTGGAATTTAAAAGATGACTACAGGCGACGAGGCGGCTACGGTAATCGGAGAAATGACCAATGAATCATATACTTGCCCCAACCATCACGGCGCTTCCGGGCAATACGGCCGGCCGGGTCGTGGTGACGGGCTCCCACGGCGGTCTTTACCCCGGTCATCTGGTGCTGGCGGCCAGGGCGCGCGCCGCCATTTTCAATGACGCCGGCATCGGCAGAGACAGCGCCGGGATTGCCGCACTCCATCTGTTGCAAGAGCACGGCAAAGCGGCCGCCGCCGTGGCGCATACCAGCGCCAGGATCGGCGACACCGACGACATGATGTCCGCCGGCATCATCAGCACCGCAAACGCGTTTGCTGTCGCCTGCGGTGTCAAGCCAGGCATGAGTTGTCGGGATGCAGCCGAACTATTGGAAAGTGCACCCCTCGGCTCAACCGCAACGCCAGCCGCGCCTCACGAAGCCCGCTTGCCATGGACATGCGAGCAACAAACCCGCGCCGTGATGCTGGTCGACTCGGCCTCGCTGGTGACTGCAGAAGATGTCGATGCGATCATCATCACGGGCTCGCATGGCGGCCTGATCGGCGGGGACCCCAAGAAGGCCCTGCGCGTCGATGGTTTTGCTGCGGTCTTCAACGATGCAGGTATCGGCAAGGACGATGCCGGCACCACCCGGCTTCCTGCACTCGACGATCGCGGCATCGCCGCCTTCACTGTCGCCGCATCCTCGGCGCGAATTGGCGACGCACGATCGACGTTGAGCGAAGGGCTCATCTCTCGTGTCAACAAGACCGCAGAAGCGCTGGGTGCGCGTGTAGGACAATCTGCCAGCGAAATATGCATGCAGTGGGCGCAAGCGCGTAGTCTTTACTGGGCAACACGAAAGACGACTTTTCCAGCCTTGCCGGAATTGGCGCAGGCAAACGCAGCTTCAAAGTCTGCCAATGCAAACTCGTGGGTAATCAGCGGTGATAGATCGAAACTCCCGGAAGTCAGGAGCCGTTCGACCGTATGCCAGGTCTCATCGATCAAGCGACCGTAGATTCCGGAAAGCGATACCTCGCGCAACACGACATGACGTGCCAGATCGAGATAAACCTCCGCTTCGGGCACGCCCGCCAAGACCAAATGACCACCAGTCACAACGCTTGCCAGCGCTCCAGCGATCGCCTGAGCGCTGCCTGATGCATCGATTGCGACATCGATGCGTCGATCAGGCGCACTCACGGCCTGTTCGGACGGATTGATGACGATGCTTGCACCCAATTGTCTTGCCAATTCGAGCCGTTCACTGGAGAGATCCGCGGCGATGATCGTTTTTGCACCCAAGCGCCGCGCGACGGCAATGCACATCAGGCCAATCGGTCCACACCCCGTCACCATCAGCGTCTTGTTGGTCAGATCGTGCGTGCTGGCGGCGCGCACTGCAATTCCGAGAGGTTCAGACAGACTGGCGATTGACGGAGACAAATGATGTGGAATGCGTCGCAACAGGGCAGCCGGCACAATCGCCTGATCGGCAAATCCGCCACGATCAAGCCGGCTGAACACCTTCAGGTTCTCGCAGGTGTGGCGGCGACCGTCGCGGCATTGACGACAGATTCCACAAGACAGATGCGTTTCCGCGACGACCCTCTCGCCTGGCCGGAAGTCGGCAACTTCGCTGCCAATAGCCAATATCTCACCGCAGAATTCGTGGCCGAGAACGACTGGGAGCTTGTAGGACACGGCCAACCGTCCCCTGCGCAGAATTTGCAGATCAGTACCGCAAATGCCCGCTGCGAGAATGCGCACATGTGCTTCATCGCCGAGCATCGGCCGCAGGTTCCGTTCAACAAGTCTTATTGTGCCAGGTTCAGGTCCTTCGAGCAGGAGAACCTTTTGGCGTTGCGAAAGATATGAGCTCATCGCCATCCCTGAACCTAAACGGTTGCAACGGGTGTGAGGGGTGAACCGGCAGGCGCAGCGGCGGAGCCTTGCGCGCGGCGGGTGCAACAACATCAATGTCCGCGACATGTCCGTTGTAATACGTCAGTTCTTGCGTGCCATCGCCATCGACATCGAACAGGCGTCCGATATGGGACAGCGAATCCCACTGCGTCGAATATTGCGTGCATAACAAAACCGAGTCGTCGCAGCCGCAATCGGCAAACGCGCCTTCATTGGAAAGCGGGTAATTGAAAAAATTCCGGCCGTGTCGCTGTGTTGGCCTGATCTCCGGCGGAAAGCGATGCGGAGCCAGAACGCGACCGCCCGGGAAATCGAGCGGCAAGGAAAGACAAAAACACCAGCCCTCCCGGATTTCCTCGGCGGCACGCAACCGTGCCTCGCGGGTGATCAGGTTCAGCCGGCCAAGCTGGTCGTGATCGCCGAAATCGCCCCAGTTTGAACCGTCCGGGCGACGCTTCCACCGTCTCGCCATCTCAAAGGAATCCGATCGACAGCCAGGGAAACAACACGATCAAGACCACGCCCACGAGCAGTGCGGCCAGATAGATCCAGACCCGGCCGACCGCGAGATCAGGACTAACCTTGCCGATGGCGCAGGCCATGTAGAACCCGACTCCGAGCGGTGGCGCGAACAATCCAAGGCTCATTGAAAGGATCGCAACCATCGCATAATGCACCTCGTTGACGCCGACCTCGCGCGCAATCGGAAACAGCAATGGACCGAACAGGACGATCGCCGGAATGCCTTCGAGCACCGAGCCCAGAATTGCGAAGGCAACGACCGAAACCGCAAGGAAACCCAGCGCCCCTCCTGGCATCTGGGTCATGACTTGCGCCAATTGCCGCGAAAAACCGGATTGCGTGAGCGCCCAGCCCATGGCTGTAGCCGCACCGATGATCAACAGGATGGCCCCGGTCAAGGCCGCTGTCTCGATCAGAACGGGATACAGCATCCGGACGGGAAACGTTCGATAGACCAGAATTCCGACGACTACGGTGTATACCACGCCGATCGTCGAGACTTCCGTTGCGGTTGCAACGCCCTCGACAACCGCGGTTCTGATGATGAATGGAAGAATCAAGGCCGGTATCGCGATGACGAAGGCTTTGCCGATCGCCTTGCCGGCTTGCCGCTCGACCTGCGACAAATCCTCACCGCGTGAGCGAAAATAGGCGACGATCGCCAGCAGAACCGCCAACAGCAGGGCTGGAAGCAATCCCCCGGTAAAGAGTGCCGCAATGGACACCCCCGTAACCGACCCGATCGTGATCAGCACCAGGCTCGGCGGAATCGTCTCGGACATCGCGCCGGAAGCCGAGAGCAGGGCAACAAGCTCGCCCGGATGGGCGCCGCGTTTCTTCATTTCGGGAAATAACACCGGTACGACGGCCGCCATGTCCGCGGCCTTGGCGCCCGAAATGCCTGAAACCAGGTACATCGCCGCGAGCAGGACGTAGCTCAAGCCGCCACGCACATGGCCGAGCAGCGAAGCAAGAAAATTGACCATCGCACGCGCCATTCCGGTCATTTCGATCAGCAGGCCAAGAAAGACAAACAGCGGCACCGACAAGAGGATGAGGTGGGACATCCCCTCCTCCATTCGGCTGACGATCACGGTCAGAGGCGTCGATGTCATGAAGGCAAGGAAACTGACGGTAGCAATTCCAAAGCCGAAGGCGATCGGCACCCCGATCGCGATGCAGACGGCGGTAATCGCACAAAAGAAAATCAGCAGATTGAAATTGCCCATCGCCAGCAGGAACGGCTGCAGAATCCACAAAACACAGGCTACGATGAGGCCTGCAACGGCGACGCCAACGAGCCGGTACGGCTGTACGCGTTGCGCCATTCGCAACATGACAATCGTCATCATGAGCGTCGCGCAGACAGGAATCGCGCTCGTGCGCCAGCTGTTGGAAATCTCCAGCGCCGGCGTCGTGATGAACCTCTCGTCGGAGGCGTACTCGAAGGCCGGCAACAGAATTACCGCGACAAATGCAGCGGCAACAGCGGAGCCGGTGGCCTCAAGCCATTGTCGCGTACTTTCCGCCGCGCGATTGACGAACAGCGTCAGTCGCATGTGCGAATTATGGCGCAACGCAATAGTCGCGCCCAACATGGCCAGCCAAAGGAAAAGGATAGAAGCCAATTCGTCCGACCAAATAATCGGCCGATGAAACACGTAGCGGGCAACTACGCCGGCGAAGAGCACGCCAATTTCGACAACGATCAGGATGGCAGCCGGCACTTCCGTGATCAGCGCAAGCACCAGATCGGCGCGTGCGAAAAACGCGCCATCGCCCTTCGCACTTGCCAAACCGGCCGGCGACTCCACGACGCCATACGACATCAGGACAGCTCACCCGCGTATTTCTCGAGCAGCTTCCATGCATCCGCTCCGAATTTCTCGCGCCACTCGACGTAGAAGCCTGCCTTGGTGAGCGCTGCACGAAACGAAGCCGGATCAGGTTTGTTGAACACGAGCCCCTTCTTTTCCAGATCGGCCTGCAGGCTCTGGTTGAGACGAAGATTCTCCTTGCGCTGATCGAGCGCCGCCTGGTTGATGTTGCGCGCCACGATCTCCTGCAGGTCCTTCGGCATCCTTTCGAACGCCCTGGTATTTGCCAGACACCAGTAGCCATCCCACATGTGATTGGTGACGGAGCAGTACTTCTGCACCTAGTAAAGTTTGGCGGCATCGATGGAAACAAGGGGCGTTTCCTGGCCATCGACGATTTTGGTTTGCAGGGCGGAGTATACTTCACCGAAATTGATGCCGGTTGGCGCAGCACCAAACGATTTGAACATCGATGTCCATAGCGGGCTGATGGGGACCCGGATCTTGAAACCCGACAGATCCGCGGACGAATTGATCGGCTTTGAGCTACTGGTGATTTGCCGATAGCCGCTGTCCCAGATCTTGTCCATCGGCGTCAGGCCGCGCTGACGAATTTCACGACGAACGAATTCCCCAAGATCGCCATCCATGGCCGCCCACGCGGTGTCCGAGTCCTTGAACGCAAATCCAAGTCCGTTGATGGCCGCCACGCTGACCAGCGAGGAAAGAACCAGCGGTGAAATAGTGAAGAACTCGAGCGCTCCGGAGCGGAGTTGCGACAGCATGTCGGTATCGCCGCCGAGCGCATTGTTGGGAAACATGTTGATCTCAACGCGGCCGCCGGTTTCCGCCTTGATGCGATCCACCGCGCGTTGAAACCCGGTTGTAACGGGATGAGTGGCCGGGACTTGATTGCCGTACTTGAAACTGAACTCGGCAGCCCTCGCACCCGTTGGAAACAGGCCCACGGCAGGCGCCGCCACGATAGCGGCGGCCGACCTCATCAGCACGCGTCGTGTGAGCTTCATCGAAAACTCCCTTCCGTTCCGACCCCAGTCAGCAAATCGCTGGCGACATTTTCTAGTTCCACATTGTGGAACGCTTATAGTTACTTTACGGAACACTGTCGCAAGCCTATCCTGCTTGTCAAGCCGCCCGGCTAAAGTGCTGCAAAGGACAAGTCACGGACCATGAATATTGAACAACGTGAGACCGACGAACCTTCGGTCAAAGTCATCGATCGTGCCGCGCGAATGCTGTGGGTGCTTGCGCGCGGCGAGAGCGAAGGTCTGCAACTCGGCGCCATTGTTCAGTTAAGTGGATTTGGCAAGGGAACAACGCACCGGCTGCTCTCGGCGCTCGTCGAGGCGGGGTTCGCGTTCCAGGATCCGGCAACGCGCCGTTACCGGCTGGGGGCCGGCATGAGCCTGCTGGCAAGGATCGGACAGCAGCATGATGTGGGCGCCGCAGCCATTCCGTATCTGGCTCGCCTCGCGAGGGAAACTTCCGATACCGTCTACGCATCGCTCCGCGAAGGTCCAACTGCGATCTGCGTCGGGCGCGAAATAGGCGCGTTTCCGATCCGGACACTCTCACTCAATGTGGGCGACAGGCGGCCGCTCGGCGTAGGTTCCGGCTCGCTTGCGCTGCTTGCCTTTCTACCTGATCACGAGATCGAGATTGCCTTGAGACATAACGAGATGTGGTTCAGGGAATTCGACGGCTACGACGTCGCCTATGTGCGCAAAGCCATCGCAAAGTCCCGGCGCAACGGTTTCGCGTTTGTCGACGGCCGCATCATTGCCGGGATGAACGCGCTTGGTGTTCCCGTTTATGACAGGACCGGAAATGTTGTTGCAGCACTTAGTCTTGCCGCCATCTCCGATCGCGTCAGCGGCGACCGGCTGGCAAGCCTCGCCAAGATTCTGAAGAAGGAAGCGGTCCGATTCGGCAATGCGCTAAGCGCAGCCCCGGGAAACGCCGCGCCGGTGGCGGAGGCCGGTTAGATGGGTGGGCGTCTTCAGGATAAAGTAGTCGCGGTATTCGGCGCGGGCTCGTCCGGCGACGGTTGGAGCAACGGCAAGGCGGCTGCGGTGCTTTATGCCAGGCACGGCGCACGCGTGTTTGCGATCGATATTCAGGCTGCCGCCGCGGCGGCAACCGATGCAATTATTCGCGAAGAGGGAGGCGTTTCGGCCGCCGCTCAGGCAGACGTCACAAAACCGGAGGACATCGAGCGCGTCGTCAACGATATCGTCACGCATTGGGGACGCATCGACGTCCTTCACAACAATGTCGGCATAACGGAAATGGGCGATCCCGTGTCCGCCAGCGAGGAAAGCTGGCATCGGGTCATGGACGTCAACGTCACCAGCGTGTTCCTGACCTGCAAATACGTGTTGCCCCATATGCTTAGTCGCAAAAGCGGTGCGATCATCAATATCTCCTCGACCGCCTCGGTGCAGATCAACCCGCTCCCGTACTTTTCATACTACGCGTCAAAGTCCGGCGTGAATCATCTCACGCGGGCGCTCGCGGTGCATTATGCGCCCCACGGAATCCGCGCAAACGCCGTGTTGCCGGGTGTGATGGATACCCCGCTGATCTACAAGCAGATTGCGGGCCAGTTTCAAAATACAGAAGAGATGATCCGCTCGCGCAACGCCGCGAGCCCGATGGGTCACATGGGCACGGCATGGGATGTCGCCCATGCGGCACTTTTCCTGGCGTCCGATGAGGCGAAGTACATCACCGGAGTCTGCTTGCCCGTCGACGGCGGCAAGAGTTGCACCGGGCGTTAGCACCACGACTGGAGAGAGCCCACACAGCACCAAGAAAAAGCCAGCCCGGTCATACCGAGCGCTACCGACTGACGTCAATCAAGGGAGAGGAAATCATGGATCGCAGAACACTGCTGTTAGGCGGCCTTGCCGGCGCATTGTTGCCTGGACTAGCCGCGGCGCAACCCGGATATCCCGATCGTCCAATCAGGATGGTCGTGCCGTTTGCCCCGGGCGGTGCCACGGACGTTGCCGGCCGGGTCGTCGCAGATGCACTCTCGGAGATACTGGGCCAGCCTGTTGTGGTCGAAAACCGTTGAGGCAGCGGCGGAAACATTGGCGTCACTGCCGTAGCAACGTCGGCCCCCGACGGCTATACCCTCATGATGGGAACGCAGGCATTGCTGACTCAAAACCCCTACCTCTATGTCAACCTCGCCAAGAACCCGCAGACCGATCTCGTGCCTGTCGCGAATGCCTTCAAGACCGACATGATCCTGGTTGCGAGCCCAAGGCTCGGCATTACCACGGTGCCGGACATTGTAGCGCTTGCCCGCGCCAAGCCGGATACACTCAACTACGGCTCTGCCGGCAACGGATCGGCCGCGCATATTCTGATGGAGTTGCTCAAGAGCCGCACCGGCACGGTGATGCGGCATGTGCCATATCGCGGCACGGCTCAGGCGATGACGGACCTGGTTGCGGGAACGCTCGACCTGATGATCGACTCGATGCCGTCAGCGCTCGGGCAGATTCAGGGTGGCAATGTGGTGCCGATCGCGGTTTGTGGTCCGACGCGCAATCCCCGCCTGCCCGCAATTCCGACAATGACCGAGGCGGGCATCAAGGATTATCAATCCATCGCATGGCTTGCAGTTTTCGCTCCCACGGGGACGCCGGAAGCAGTTGTCGCCAAACTCGATGCGGCCATCAAGACCACGCTTGGCAAACCACAGGTCCTGCAACGAGCCGAAACCTCCGGTCTTGATGGCGATTATGCGTCTTCAGCCGATCTCGGCAATCGCATTGCTTCCGAAGCAATGTTGTGGTCGCAAGTCATCAAGGCGGCCGGCATCAAGTTGTAGACTGGCAGGCGGCACTCGCTGGCTCGAGGCCGAGGTTCAGGACGACGAGTTCAGCGCATCCCGATAGGCGCCCGCTAATTTACGATAAATCGGTCCCGGCTTGCCGTCACCTATTCGCCGTCCATCAAGTTCGACAACGGGGATAAGTCCCCCGGCGGTGCTGGTCAGGAAGATTTCGTCCGCGGTGTAGGCGTCATAAAGCTCCAGGTCACATTGCTGCGCCGAGTACCCCAGCTGCGGCGCAAATCCCATAACGGCCTCCCGCGTGATGCCCCGCAGGATATCTCGCGCCGGCGTTCGCAAGGCATTGCTGTTCACGACGAACACATTGAATCCGGCCGCCTCGCAGACGCGACCGCTGACATCCAGCATCAGCGCCTGATCCGCATCTGCCGCCTTTGCCTCGATCTTGGCCAGCACCAAGTTGAGATAGTTGAGGCTCTTGATCTGGGGATCGAGCACATGACCGGATGGACGGCGTACCGCAACCGTTTTGACACGCAAGCCGTTCGGTGCATCTCGATCCATGTAAGGACGCGTGAGGATCACGAGATTCGCCACACACCCCGTGGGGTCCATCAGCGGCGTCCCATTCGACCCACGGGTGCCTATCCATTTGATATAGGCGTTATCGAGTTCGCTGCGCTGGAGTGCCTCCAGGATCAGATCCTTCAACTGCCCGCGAGTGACGGGCGACTCCATCGCAATGGCAGCCATGGAGCGGAAGAAGCGATCGACATGGGCGTCAAGCTCGAACACATGCTTGTTCCAAGCCACCGCCGTGTCGAAAACACCGTCGCCATACAGGAACGCATGATCCATGACCGAAATGCGAGCCTCGCTCTCCGGCACGAACGTGTTATTGACGTAAACAATGGGTTCTCCCATGGCACCTTCCCGTTGAGACTACAAAAATCCAATTGAAAGCCAGGGAAACGCCGCGATCAGCGCCAGTCCCCCCAGCAGGGCCAGCATGTAGCCCCAGATCGGGCCGATGCCCTCGCTCGGATCGACACGGCCGATGGCGCATGCAACATAGTATCCGACGCCAAATGGTGGCGCGAACAGGCCGATACCCATCGCCAGAATGACGACCATCGCGTAATGCACTTCATGAATGCCGAGCTGGTTGGCGATCGGGAACAGCAACGGCCCCAGCAACACGATTGCCGGAATACCTTCCAAAACGCTTCCCAGAATAATAAAGGCAACCAGCGAAACCGCGATGAACGAGTTGCTTCCACCAGGCAGCGAGGACATTATTTCGGCGAGCTTGGTCGAGAAGCCCGATTGTGTCAGTGCCCAGGCCATCGACGTCGCCACACCGATAATGATCAATATTGCGCCTGACAGCGCCGCGGTCTGGACCAGCATCGGCTTCAGTCGCCGCCATGGAAACTGCCGATAGACGAACAGTCCCACGAAAATTGAGTAAATGATTCCGATCGTCGACACTTCTGTTGCGGTTGCGATACCCTCGAGTACTGCCGCACGAATGACAAACGGCAAGAACAGAGCGGGCAAGGCAATGATCAGCGATTTGAACACCTCGCGACCGCTGGCGCGCTTTACTCCGGTCAGGTCTTCCTTGCGGTAACGAAACCAGACAACGATCGAAAGCGTCGCTCCTAGTATTACTCCCGGAAGCAGCCCCCCTGTAAACAGCGCGGCAATCGACACGCCCGTCACCGAGCCGACCGTGATCAAGACCAGACTTGGCGGGATGGTTTCCGTTTGTGCGCCGGTGGCGGACAGCAGAGCAACCAGGTCACCCGGCTTTGCGCCCCTCGCCTTCATCTCCGGAAACAGTACCGGCGCCACGGCCGCCATATCGGCCGCCTTTGACCCGGATATTCCCGATACGAGGTACATCGCGCCGATCAACGTGTAGGTCAGGCCGCCGCGGACATGCCCCAGAATACTCACCAGGAAACGAACCAGGGCGTGGGCCATCCCGGTCATTTCCATCAACACGCCGAGAAAAATGAACAGCGGCACAGCCAGCAGGATGATGTGCGACATTCCCTCGTCGATCCGGCCGATCATGACGATCGTGGGCAAGTGAGTAGCGAGCGCCAGATAACCAAATGTGGCAAGGCCGAACGAGAACGCGATTGGCACCCCCGCAAAGATCGTAACCGCGACGACGCCTACGAAAAAGATCAAGAGATTCCACTGACCCAACGAACGCATATTCGTACCGATTGCGTTTGCCGCAAGAAGGATGGCTACACTCACGACCAGAACAATCGCGATTGAAACAAGTGAGATTTGCTTAAAGAGCCGTACCAGGCCCAAATAGAGCATGAACAGGATTCCCACCGGCAGCGCCGCCACCCGCCAGCTGTTTGGGATGCCGAGCGCAGGCGTGGTGATGAAGCTCTCGCTGATCGCGTATTCGCACGCTGGAGCAACCGTCAAAGCGAGGAACGCCAGGGAGGCTGCTGTTGCTACGAGCTCAAATGCATCGCGGTAAGCGCCATCCAGCCTTGCGACACAAGCAGTCATACGCATGTGTTCGTTGAGGCGGATGGCGATAGCCGCGCCTATCATCGCAAGCCAGAGGAAAAGTATCGACGCCAGTTCGTCAGACCAAATCAGGGGCGTTCGCAACACGTACCGCGCAACGATCCCTGAAAACAAAATCGCCACTTCGGCAAGTACCAGACCCGCGGCGACATATTCCAAAAATGTTCCAACCCCCCGATCGATCATCACGAGCCATTGCCTGCCGCCTTTGGGCGGCTGGCGCCAGGCAATAGCTATGGCATCCGGCCCAGCCATCCTGTCAGGCCAACTTGCCGGAATATTTTTCGAGCAGCGCCCAGGCCTCGTCGCCGAACTTCTGCTTCCATTCAGCATAGAAGCCCGATTTCGCCAGCATGTCGCGGAACGGCGCAATCTCCGGTTCGTTGAAAATCATCCCCTTGCTGATCAATTCGGTCCGCGAGTCCGGATCGAACTTCTCAACGTCTGCGCGCTCTGCAACGGCCGCCGCATTGACGTTCTTCGAAAGGATCTCGCGCAGGTCATTCGGCAACCGCTCCCAGGCAGGACGGCTCAAGACAGTCCATTGACCGGACCACAAATGATTTGTGATCGAACAGTACTTCTGAACTTCAAAGAGCTTTGCCGTCAGAATCAGAGACAATGGATTTTCCTGACCATCGACGACGCGGGTTTGCAGGGCGGTATACAGCTCGTTGAAGTTGATGCTTGTCGGCGCCGCTCCCAGCGACTTGAACATTGACGTCCAAAGTGGCGTCACTGGAACACGAATGCGGAAGCTCTTCAGGTCGTCGGGCGATTTGACGGGTCCTCCGCTCGTTGTAATTTGGCGAAAGCCGGTGTTCCACACCTTCTCGATGGAAATGATATTGGCCTTGCTCATCTGCGCCCGAATGTACGCCCCGAGCGCACCGTCCATCGCGGTCCACACATCGGAGTAACTCTTGAAGGCAAACCCGATCGTATTGATTGCCACAACCGGAATCAGCGTCGAAATGATCGTCTCGGGAAGATTCGCCATTTCAAGGGCGCCGGTCCTGATCTGGTTCAACGTGTCTGAGTCGGAACCGAGCTGATTGGCCGGAAATACGAGGACCTCAAGACGACCGCCACTTTCGGCCTTGACGCGCTCGGCTGCCTCTTTCGCACGCACAATCAACGGATGAATAACCGGCAGGTCATGGCCCCACTTGAGGACAAATTCTGCTGCATTGGCGCGACGTGTATGGATGTTGAATGTCGCTAAAGCCGCGGCGCCAACGGAAAGCTTGAAAAGGCGCCGCCGGGACATTCCTGCAGGAAGAGCTGCTTTTTTCATGATCGAACACCTTTCCAGGTTGGCAACATGGCTGGTGGTGGCGTTGCCGTTGATGGGACGAGCAAAGTTACGGCTTGTGGTCCATCTGGTTGCGAAGCGAGCGGGTTCCTTCGACATCGACTACGCCAGCAGAGGCGAAGACGACACCGTATTGAGCAGCGGCCTGTTGTTCGGAAAAATATCCGCGCGCGACGTCCCTTTCGACAAGAGACGGCTCACGATCGGAGGGAAGACCGAAGCCGCCGCCGCCGGGCGTGCGCACGCGAACGACGTCACCGGCTTTCAGCGAAATATTTTGATCCTTGGATAGATGCGGCGGCACGTAGATCTCGCCGGATCGGCGAATTTCCACCTTGTTGACCGCGGCGACCTGCCCGCCTTTGGCGCCTGGAGGGCCGAACCGGCCGTGATCCATCACGAAGGACACGAGCGCATCGCCCTTTAACCGGATGGCGTACTGCACGCCGAAGCCGCCCCGACGACGTCCCGCGCCTGCGGAATTCTCGGCGAGCGAGAACTCTTCGAATATCACTGGAAATTGCAGTTCGAGGATTTCGATGGGCATCATCTTCGAGATGCCGGTGACCGAACACCCGTTCGACATGCCGTCGATCTCAGTGCTGCCGCCGTATCCGCCACCGGTGAAATAATACATCACGTAGCGTTTGCCGGTTTCCGGGTTGAGGCCGCCGATACCCATGTTGCCGCATGTCCCAGCCGACGCGGCAAAAAGCCGATCCGGAATTGCCGTGACAAGGGCGTCAAAGACCGCCTCGGTTATTCTTTGGCTTACTTCCGCCGAACATCCCGAAACCGGACGCGGATATTCGGCATAGAGGAACGTTCCGTGGGGCTCCCTGATCCGGAGCGGTTCGAAAATTCCGGAGTTCATCGGAACGTCCGGAAATACGTGCTTCATCGCCAGATAGATTGCCGAACGGGTTGTGGAAATCACGCTGTTCATCGGACCGCGGCAAGGCGGGCTCGATCGCGACAAATCGAACGTCAGCACGCCATCCTCTTTCTCGATCGACAGCCGAACGACCAGCGGATCCGGATCGATGCCGTCGGAATCGACGAACGTTTCGCTCTGGTAAATGCCGTCGGGAATCAGCGCAATTTTCGAGCGCATCTGCTGGGAGCCGCGAGACTTGAGCTCAACGATCGCCTCCTCGACGACGTCGACGCCGTAACGATCCAGCAAAGAGGTAAGACGGCGCTCGCCCACCGCCAGCGCCGCCACATGAGCCTTGATGTCGCCACGCCGCTCTTCGGCAACGCGAATATTGGATAGAATGATCGACAGGATTTCCTCGTCGAGGACCCCCTCCTTGAACAGCCGCACCGGGGGCAGCCGCAATCCTTCCTGTTCGATTTCGGTGGCTTGAGCCGAATATCCGCCGGCGACGGCCCCGCCGATATCGGGCCAATGTCCGGTATTCGCCAACCAGTGAAACAGCCGCCCCTCATAGAAGAACGGTTTGACGAATTTGACGTCCATGAGATGCGTGCCGCCGAGATAGGGATCGTTGACGACATAGATGTCACCTGGTTTGGGATCGCGCGCGACCGCAATGACCGATTGGGTGGTTTCCTGCATCGTTCCGACGAAGATCGGCAAACCGAAGTCGCCCTGCGCAATCAGTTCGCCATTGTCCCGGTGATATATCCCGTCAGATCGGTCCTGGCCTTCGGTGATGACAGGGCTAAACGCCGAGCGCACGAATGCCAGATCCATTTCGTTGCAGATCTGCTGCAGGCCGTTCTGGATCACGCCTAGCGTGATCGCGTCGAGGCGGTTGGATTTGGTCATTGCTTTTGCGCCATGATTTCTTGAACGGGCTGATTGATCTCGACAATCAGGTTCCCGAAGCCGTCGACCTTGACGTCTTGACCAGGCTCGATGACGATCGTGCAGTCGAGTTGCTCGATGATTGCCGGCCCCTGAAACTCGGCGCCGATGTGAAGATCGTCGCGCCGGTAGATCGGCGTATCGCACCAGCCCGCTTCGAACCAGACTCGGCGGAAATTTCCCGCCGCAGGCGAGGAGACCAGCGAGCTTGAATTGACAAAGGCCTTGAGATCGATCTTTTTTCGATGCCCGATGACCGCCGTATGCAGCGTCACAACGACCGGGTTTCCCTCCGGCATGGCAATACCAAAGCGCTGCCAATAGGCATCTTCGAATGCGGACCTGATCTTGTCGAGGACCAGATTGCTGGCCGCCATCTTGATCGGAAGTCGATGGGTCTGCCCTTCATACTGAAGTGCAAGCGTATGGATATGGCTGAAGCGCTCGATCTCGGCAGATTCGCGCGTGAGCAGGTTTTGGCCCTGCTCGCTCTGTCGCCGGGCGATCGCCTGAAGCGCTAGGGGGTCGGTTTTCCCAAGCTGGGAATTCAACGTCGTCACCGTGTCCTGGCGCAGATCCGCGACAACACAGCCTAACGCGTTCGTCATCCCGGGCCTTGCCGGGACGATCATCCGGGGGATACCGAGTTCGCGCGCCAGCACAGAGGCGTGCAGTGGACCGGCTCCCCCGAACGGAAATAAAGCAAAATCGCGGGGATCATAGCCTCGCGAGAGCAGCGTCAACCGCAGGGCTCCCGCCATCTTGTCGTTGGCCACGCGCAGAATCGCGGTCGCAGCGTCATGCGCGATTAGTCCCAGCGGTTTGCCGATCGCGTCGCCGATGCGTTGCAGGACCGCCGCGACTGGCACGGGGTGATCGACACCGGTCAACTGTGCGGGATTCAGCCGGCCGAGCACCAAATTGGCATCGGTGATGGTCGGCAACTCTCCGCCACGGCCGAAACATATCGGTCCAGGTAGCGCACCGGCACTCCGCGGTCCGACTCGCAACAGGCCGGCTTCATCTACCCATGCGATCGAACCGCCGCCGGCGCCGATGGTGTGCACATCGACCATCGGCACATGGATAGGCATGGCATATTCGATTTCCAGATCCGTCGAGATGAGCGGCAGCCCGGACTCGATAACGGCGACATCCGTTGACGTACCGCCCATGTCGTATGTCACCACATTGGGAAAGCCGGCCGCTTTGGCGGTATAGGCGGCGGCAATCACGCCGGAAGCCGGCCCGGACATCACGGTCGAGACAGCCGATTTGCCGACGGTATTGGCCGACAAGGTGCCGCCATTCCCCTGCATGACCAGGAGGTCGCGGACAATGTCATTGTCGCCCAATGCCTTTTGAAGCGCGTTGACATATTTGTCCAAGGTAGGCTGCACCGCCGCATTGATCGACACTGCGACGCCGCGTTCGTATTCGCGGAATTCAGACATGATCTCGTGGCCGACGGACACGTAAGAGGTCGGCCATGCACTTCGGACAATCTCGGCGGCACGCCGTTCATGCACGGAGTTGCGATAGGAATGGAGGAAGTGGACAGCCACCGATTCAACACCCAGTGCCAGCAATTTTTTAACGGCGTCCTCGACGTCGGCCTCGTCGAGCGGGCGCAGAATATTGCCAGCCGCATCGATCCGCTCGTCAACCTCTATACGACACTCGCGCGATATCAGCGGCTCGAACTTTGCAATCATCCCATAGGCCGTCGGACGCGTTCTTCGCCCCAACTCCAGGATGTCGCGAAAGCCCTTCGTCGTTATCAGCCCGCAGCGCGCAATCTTCCGCTCAAGCAGAGCATTGGTGGTGACCGTCGTTCCGTGGATGAAGAGGTCCAGTCCCCGGGCGTCCACGCCGGCCTCCGACAGAGCTTGCATCACCCCGTGAGCCTGATTGTCCGGCGTCGTAGGTACCTTGACCAGCGTTGGCAACGAGACGTCCGATCTCATGAAGATGAGATCAGTGAACGTACCCCCGACGTCGCAACCAACAATCTTCATGCAGATCAAACTTTTCCGTTGAATGGAAATTATATTCGGTTTAATGGATACTCAAGATTGTTATGAATGCGACGTCAAGCAAAACTTTTGCTGACGCGATGCCCGCGCGCGTTTTGAAAGGTGGAAACGATGGCCCGACGGCAACCCAAGGCAGATCCTTCCGATCGGCCAGAAAAGGGACTGCACCAAAACATCGCCCGGGCAACACTCGTGCTTTCGACGCTGGCCGACGCGGCGCATGAGGGCCTGCGGCTCTCCGACGTCATGCGGTCTACGGGCTTGAGCAATGGCACGACCCATCGGCTGCTTGAAGGACTGGTCGAGCACGGATTGGCCGACCTGAAAGCAGATTCCGGCCGCTATTTTCTGGGCATGAAGATTTTTTCCTGGTCCAAATCAGCAAGCAACAGATTCGGACTGGCGGAACGAGTGGCCCCCGTTCTTCAACGCCTGGCTGA
>Ga0137403_10002162_pt1 | contig 24156 bp, 18 predicted proteins | sample CZOMad2_1_16fung_FD_122057 | JGI IMG/M metagenome (GOLD analysis project Ga0137403, IMG submission 122057) | Vadose zone soil fungal communities from Angelo Coast Range Reserve, California, USA - CZOMad2_1_16fungal (Hybrid Assembly) | ecosystem: Environmental > Terrestrial > Soil > Vadose zone...
TTCTATGTCACTTCGATTGCCCGCGCTCCTTGTGCTGCCATGCGTCACACCCGTGATTTTTTCCTTAATGGCATCGCGCAAACGGATTTGAGGAACGCGGTTCGGCGGCTCAGTCTTTGGCCGAGGGACCTCGCGCTGTAGGAACCCCGGCTGTGAGACCTCCTGCAATGGTAGCTCGTGATAAGGAATCTGCTGCGCTGTTTTCTCCTCCGGGCCGGTTTGCGCGCTCTCGATCGCGTCGCGCAGAGAAGGTGGGCGATCAGGTGTTTGGAACAGGTCCTGTTCCTTGCCAACTTTTCGAAGCAGCATGAAATGTTTGCTCATGATTTAAACCGGCGGCAAGCGAAAAAATTGCTCTTACTTGTCCTTTTGCTCGGAGGGACTCAATGGTAGGCGGATCTGCTGCCCTACTTCGATGCGGTCTATATCGAGCAACTCGGGGTTTAGTTTGCGTAACTCGGCGAGGGTAGTTTCGTCATAGCGGCCCATGGACGAAACGCAGAGATTCCAAACAGTATCGTTCTCGCGCACTACGTGAGTGACGAATTGCGACGAATCAGGGTGTTGGCTTGTGCGCACAGAACTGTTCGGAGGCGGGGCAGATTCTTGACCTGAAGCTGGCGACGACAAATTCGCGGCAGAAGAAGTACGAATCGCTTCCGTTCCGATATGGGCACCAAAGTATGTACCCAGGCCGCCAAGCAACGCGGAGAGGACCACAGTTTGAGCGGTTCGATTTGCAAATACGCTGTCTCGCCACCATCGAGCCGATAATGGAGGTGTGCTGGTGAGCGTGGGAGTTATATGACGCAGAATTTGTGACTTCTCGACAAGGCAATTCAAGGACAAATCGTTGAGCGCTTCCTGCACGATCTCAGGGTCAATTCGCTGACGTCCCATGGCGCAAGCGAGGGACATTGCGTTGAAGCAAATGTTGTTGATGTTCCTTGGAATACCATGGCTGGCTTTTGCGATCATGTCTACTGACGCAGAGCTAAAGATCTCGTGACCGAAATGGCCTGCGATCTGGAGCCGATGGTGGATGTATTCAAGCGTTTCCGTGACCCGCAGGGACTTCAAACCCGCGAGTACAGCGATGCGCTGACTTAGTTGTGCCAAGCGGGGATTTTTCAGCCTGCGAGCCAATTCCGGTTGGCCAGAGAGGACAATTTGAAAGAGCTTACGGTCAGTCGCTTCGAAGTTAGAAAACAAACGCACGGTTTCGAGGGCGGAGTCTGATAGATTTTGCGCCTCATCGATAAATACGACAACGCGCCGGCCGGCTGCCGTTTCGGCCAAGAGAAACTGGTTCAGCCGGGAGTGCAATTGCACAAGGTCCGCTTCCGGACCGCCCTCAACACCCAGAGCTTCCAATAGATAGCGAAGAAGCTCGCGAGAATCACATTGCGTTTGAAACAAGAATGCGCTGCGAATCGAGCCCTTGAGCCGCTCGAGCAACTGGAACAAGAGGGAAGTCTTGCCCATACCGGGTTCCGCGATTAGCGCAAGAAACCCGCGCCCAGTCTCGATTCCATAGAAGAGTGATGCCAGCGCCTCGCGATGACTGGGGCTGAAATAGAGATATTTGGGATCGGGGGAAACGCCGAATGGCTGTTCGCGCAATCCAAAAAAATCCAGAAACATGGCAATCACTCACTATTCTTCGGAAAAGCCGCGAGCACCGGGCTCCCGAGAAAGTCTTGGACTTCTTCAGGCGTGCGAAAGGAAGGATCCAAGCGGTCGATAACGAGGCCAACCATGACGCTTGCCAGGCAGGCAAATAGTATGCCGAGAATCACGAAGAGCAGGCGTTGACCCTGGGCCTTAAAGGGCACTGTCGCCGCTTCCGCTACCAATACGTTCGAAATGCGCTGGTGGTCCAAGGCGTCGGAGATACGCGCTTCTTCTTGCTTGCGGAGGTAGAGGAGGTAATTCTCTTCGTTGGCTTTGGTGGTGCGCAGCATATCCTGCTGCACTATTTCCTGATGATCCAAGCGTTCGCTCTTAGTGCGATAGGAGCGAATCATCGCGGAAGTTGCACCAGCTCGAGCCTGTAGGGTGGCTAGATCGGTGTTGGCCTTGGTGAGTTCAGAGCGGACCGCCTCATAAGTGGGATCACGGTCTGTGGTTTCGTCCCGCAGTGGTGCGTTCTCAGCGGCAACAATGGCTTCCCGCGCCTGTTTGATCTGTTGCTCCACTTCCTGAACCGGGCGGTACGTCGGCTCAAATTTCGATAATAGAGTGCTGCGTTTCAGTTCAAGGTCCAGCAAAGCGGACTTGAGGTGCTCCATCAGTTGTGGATTGTCCAAGGTCCGGACTTGTGTCGTGTGGCGAGGAGAAAGGGAGTTGAGCTGTGTCTCGAGCGTGTGAATCCGCTGCTTCGTCTCGAGAATCGCGGCCTCAGTTTCCTGGGACGCCGCTTCAAATTCGCCTAATTTGTGGATGGTGATTTCTCTTGTGAGGGTGGGAGAAACGACGCCTTCCCGCTGTCCAAATTCTGCAAGCCGCGCCTCGCTTTGTGCTAGAGCGTTGCGATATTCCTCAGCTTGCTGGTGGAAAAAGTCAAAAATACCCGGAGCTCGATGCATTGCCAGGTGCTTCTCCAGATATAGACCCGCGATCGTGTTCAGCACGTGCACCGCTTGGTATCGATCGGCGGATTTATAACTGACACTGATCAAATTTGTCAGCTTGATAGGACGAACTTCGAGGTTTTTCTCCAGCGTAAGAACCGCGCGTGAGGTTTTATCATCGGGCTTGGAGCCAGATATATCGCCCGCCATAGCAATCCTGCTGTAAAGTCCAGCCCACAGAGAATCGCCTTCCTCCTTCTGCAGATCGCACGCGATGACAACCTTAGAAAGCAGATCATTCGATTTCAATAGCTGCGCTTCTGATTCCAGCTCTCCCTCACTTACCTCCGTCTGCATTTGATGTGGTGCGTCACGTTCCGCACTGACCACCGAATCGGCACGCTCATGCCGTACTAGAATTTTCATTTCCGATTCATAATGTTTCGGCAACGTGAAGGCGAGAACCATTACCGCAGCCAAGATCCCAAAAAATGTGGTGATAATCAGCCGGCGCTGGCGAAATCCAACCGCCAGGATGTCGCGGGTCGTTGCGTGGTTCGTGTTTTCTTGTGCGCGCGTGTTTAGGTCTCGGGTGAACATTGTTTAGAGCCCCACTCCTTGGGCATTTTCCTAATGAAGTACCGGGCTTGCATACATGCCCATGGATGATGAAGGTATGAAGCGCTGAATCTTGGAAAATGTATTTTTCGGGATGTATAGGAAATCACCCGCTTGCAGGTAGGCGTCTTCCTCTAAGTTGGCGTCCTTGAGCATTTTCTTCAGGTTCACGCGTTTGACCTGCATCCAGCCCTTAGGCACTCGGTGGAACAGGAGAACTTGCGAGTGCTTTGCGGAGTCTTTAAGGCCTCCGGCGATGGCCACCGCTTGTGCGACCGTTGTTTCATCCCGGAGATCAAATTTGCCCGGATGTCCGACTTCACCGCCGACAATGAAGTACGGTTTTTCAAAATCCTTCAGCTCAATATTAATTACCGGGTCATGGAGCACTCGGCTGTACGCTATTCCCAGGGACCGTGAAACTTCCGGCAGGGTTTGTCCCTGGACGTGGATATCTTCGGCACCGCGCAGGCTGATATAGCCGTCTGGCTGTACCGTCACGTTCTGATTGAATTCCGGAGTGTAAGGAAACGTCAGTTGAAGAACGTCGGCCGAATGCAGTTGATAGCGCTGGTTGCGGTGCTGCAACATCGGCACATGGCCGGCGCCGGAGTTGGTGTCACCAGTATCGCTCGTTTCGTGAACCGAACCGCCGCCATCAGCCGTAGCCGATGTTTGCGCTTCCACGGGACCCACTCCCAATAGGCTTACTGCGATCAGGAGAAGTAGTTTCTTCATGAATCCAGGCTCCTTTATGTTCCAGCCTGTTTCTGTTTCACAGCTTCAATTTGGCTAGTTTCGGCAGACATCGACCTAAAGGCAGAGTTTTTTCTTGAGGCGAAGCTCTTTGTGCGTGGGGTTAATTGAAATGGGATTGGACGCAAGAATCATTCAGGCTTAGTCGCTGTCGTGTGCATCGACGACTCGTTGCTGCTCATTGAAGCTACCGCCCAACCAGTCACAAGGCTGGCCATCAATGAAATCCGCCCGGCAAACCACAGCACATCATCACCAGATTGCAATCGGCAAACCAAAGCAAAAAACCGCGCATTCCGACGCGAATCCGTCATTTCGGTGCCAATGAAACGAAGATTCATCGGCAAGCTGTTACACGAAATCGGTATGAAAGTGCGTGTGGTGTCGAAAAACATTCGAATGGTTGACGGCGAGCTGCCTGTGATCCTTCGTCGTTCTAGCAAATTTGGTTGTCCGCTGCTTCAGGTCTTTACCCTACATAGGAACGAGGTTTCCCGGATACGAATTGCAGTGAACAGTGGATTGCGCCTCATAAGGTGAAACGCTAACGTTTCCCCAGGGACTCCAGCGGACATCCGCAGGCGAGCTCTCGCGATGATCCCCGCAGAGCGGGAGAACGCTGAATCGGTAGTTATTGGTAATCAGGAGTTCTCATACGTGACGATAACCGGAAGTGATTGAGAGTCGTGGGCTAGCGGCTTGTAACGAAGCTCTATGCAAGTCGGTGGCCTCACCCCGCCGTGGTAGCTGCTTGTGGTGCCCGAAATGTTTAGGGCGGATGCCCTGCTTTAGGCCTTCTTTTCTCCTCAGCCACAGAAGCCTTGTTACCTTCCTTGGAGTTGACGGTCAATCCCCGAGGTGAACTGGAATGCGCATTAGTCGGACGCTAACTACACCCTCTTGCGAAATTTCACAGAGCGACGACGAAATCGCTGAGCACCTCAAAAATGGCTTTATATTTCCCGCGGCTAGCCCCGTTATGGCCAAAATTTGCTCCTCAATCGAGCAAGTTGCGCGCGTCGACGTTCCCGTGCTGCTCCTTGGGGAGAGCGGAGTTGGTAAGGAGGTTGTGGCTCGCCGGATTTATCAGTTGTCAAAGAGGGCTCATCGAAGTTTTTTGAAGGTGAACTGCGCGGCTCTGCCCGGCGAACTATTGGAAAGTGAATTGTTCGGTTATGAGGCCGGGGCGTTCACCGGGGCCACCCGTGCGAAGCCTGGGCTATTTGAGCTATGCAACAAGGGAACGCTACTCTTGGACGAGATCGGTGAGCTCCCTGCGGCCTTACAGGCAAAGCTTTTGCACGTACTGCAGGGCGGACAATTTTCAAGGCTAGGTGGCCGCTCCGTGATTGAAGTGGATGTGCGCATCGTTGCCGCAACTAACGTCGATGTTCCACAGGCTTTGGCAAGCAAGCAGCTTCGCCAAGATTTGTATTACCGGTTGAGTGCTCTCACCATCCATCTGCCTCCGTTACGCAAACGCCCCGAAGAAATTCCCGTGTTTCTGAAATATTTCATGCAAAGGCTGGCGGCACAGCTGGGATGCGCTGCCAAGCCCTACACCGACAGGGTTCTGGATGCGTGCATGCGTTACGAGTGGCCCGGAAATGTTCGCGAACTGGAAAATTTCGTCAAGCGCTTCTTGATCCTTGGTGACGAAAACCTTGTGACCACAACCTCAGAGAAAAAGGAGAACCCCAATACTGCCGACGTGCGCCATGCACAAGTTCTGCCTGCGGCCCAGCCAGATAACGTCTGGTCACTGCGAACGGTCAAGGCCGAAGCGGAGAGAGAAGCTATCCTAGCTGCTTTGGAGCAAACGAGGTGGCGGCGCAAAGATGCCGCCATTAAGCTCAGAATCAGCTTGAAAGCGCTATATAACAAACTGCGACTCTACGGAATTGATCCGCAAGATCACTCTGCAGTAGCTCACTATCCGTTGACGCCACCGTCCCCACCACTCGGATGATATACACTCAGTTATCTCTGCCGGAAAATCGTCGAATTAGGTCCTCCACAGTAGCAAACCAATTACTCGCGTCACCTGAGGAAGCGCACATGTCAAATACAGCGATCGCCAGCTCCACAATCGTAAGCTCGGTAATTCCGGACGCAACCCACCACAGCAGTGTGGGTGCGTTGATTATGGCGGCCGATTATAGAGGATTAGGAGTGGCGCGCAGCCTGGGACGTCGGGGCATTCCGGTGTGGGTTTTGAAACAAGGCGGCCACCTGGTGGCCGCTACCTCCAGATACGTTCGACGTAGCATTCCCTGGCCGGCCGACGACGATAGAATCGAGGTTCCTCTACTTCTCGATCTCGCCAAGAAGCATGGGCTCAAGGACTGGTTACTCTTTCCGACGGATGACCATGCCGTGGGATTGATATCGCGGCATCATGAGTTGCTGGCGTCTCAATACCGCATCACTGTTCCACCCTGGGATCAGTTACGATACCTCTGCGACAAGCGTTTGCTCCACCAGACCGCGCATAAGCTAGGCATCTCTCAGCCGTGGACTGCGTGGCCAAGTACCCCAAAAGAACTCTGCAGTCTCGATTGCCCGTATCCCGTGATTTTGAAGCCGGCGACCAGGCTGAGGCGGAACAGTCTTGCCGTCCCTAAGGCATGGCGTGCTGTGGATCGTGCGTCTTTGCTCGCGCAATATGATGAGGCTTCTGCACTCGTGGGGCCCGAGAATTTGATGGTTCAGGAGATCATACCGAGCGCGGGGGAAGGGCAGATTTCTTATGCGGCTATCTGTGGCGACGGCTCTCCGCTCGCGTCAATCGTAGCAAGAGAGAGGCGACAATATCCGCGAGAATTCGGACAATTCAGCACCTTCGTCGAGTCGGTGGAGGAACCAAAGGTCACTCGATCGGCAGAACGGCTGCTGACTGCCTTGCGCTTCACCGGACTGCTCGAGATTGAGTTCAAGCAGGATCCGAGGAGCGGCGAATTTAAGCTTCTTGATGTTAATCCACGCGTTTGGGGCTGGCATACTCTTGCCCGACGCGCTGGGGTAGATTTCCCATATCTCCTTTGGCTGCTTCTGCACGGCAAAGACTTTCCGATGGTCCAGGGCCGCTCCGGCGTGCGCTGGATGCACACGACCGCCGATGTCAGGGTTGCTATACAGGAAATTCTCAAGGGTCAGCTTTCGTTGCGGTCTTACGTGCGTTCGCTCCAGCCTCCGCGGGAATCTGCAATTTTTGCGTGGGATGATCCAGCGCCGGGACTGTTGGATCTTCCGCTGTTTGCCTATGCGGCCATCAATCGACTATTTGCCAGGAACACGAATGGCACTGTGACTTAAACCCGTCGCGTCTGCGGCCATGCGTGCTGGCCGATTTTCCGTGCAAAAGCCCCCTCTTGTTCGGGCTACGATCGGGGTTACAAGAGCGTAGTAGTAGAAACCGCTGGCTCAACTTTAGCCAAAAGGTTGTTCCGATGTTCCATGTTCCGAATGCAAGGGAATCTGCAACAGCCTAACCGGCCGCCCTAACATCACATTCCGAAACCGAACGCAAAGTGAGCCTAAGTTCCTGCTGCGCCCTAAAACTGGTAAGCGCCCAAATCGAAACTTCCTCGGACTCGTGTCTTCCCATCGATGTCCGTGTAGATGTATTTCTGTAAATCTGTGAGGATGGCGGCTGGGACATTTGTTAGTGTGCTGGGATCGATGCCCTTTCCTCGCGCGGGACTCGCCGAGAGCAGGTTCAAGCCGTTGGCGAGCAAAGACGGTGCCAGTGCCGTGGCGTATTGTCCGCCGGTCAAACTCGGCGGGTTAGCAAAGATCGGATTAGCTTGAATGAACTGAGATGGGAACGACGACGCTAGGTTGACCGCACTTCCGAAATACAGATCTGCGTAATAGTGGATGTTCGAGTTCGTTCCTTCTTGAACGTACGCGGCATTGTTGCCGTCCCACGTCACGGAGATGTTGTTGATGAAGTATCCGTCGCGCGAACTATTGGTGCTGAACGAGCCGGCGTTCCCCAATGTGGAGTCCAGGTTATTTTTGTAGCAGGTATTGTTGACAACCCAGAAATTCGTGACGATGAAGGCGTGTATGCACCTTCCACCGTTTCCGTAAACAACATTATTAATGATCAGCGCCGGAGGAGTATTGGCGGTGCTCGCGGTGTAGGATCCATTGCTGAGATCCAAAATAATTCCGTTGCCATCGGTATGGTTGGAAGAACTGTCGTATTCGCCCACAACAATATTGTTGGCGATGATGTTGTGGAAGCCGCTATAAGTGTCGAACCACTGGTTGCTGTTGAAGGAGATCCCGCTGGTCCAACCGTACCACTGAGGTACGCTGGTGGAAGACGGCATGTAGCCGTTATGGTTGATTACGTTGTGATCGGCCGTGAGATAGTCGCAGTTCCTGGTGCCAATCCCGGATCCTCCCGTGGCACTCATGGTGTTCCCGATAAAACGCAAATGGTGTCCGCCTTGGCAAAAGAAAGCGTCACCCGCATTGCCATGGCCGTTGAGATTTAGTCCGCGGAATTCCAAATACGCCGGACCGGTAGGAAAGCTTCCGCTTCCTAATCTGAACATCGGGGATGCGTCAGCGGCGCCGGTCCAGATGATGTTGACACTGCCATCTCCATAGTCCTTGTATACGATCCATGACGAAGGTGCACCGCTGCTGGGAGGGGTAAAGGACGAACTAAGGTTGTATGAACCGCCATGCAAGCACACCACTGAGCCGGGTCTTGTTGCCGCGGCAGCCCCTTTTAGGGTTTTCGGCGCTGTTGGGTTTGTTCCTGAATTGCCATCATTTCCGGAGGGCGAAGCATAAAGCGTGCAGTCTGTCGCGAGCGCACCGTTTTTCACACTAATGCCGACGGGCGAACTTGTCGCGGTCATCCCGGCTGCGTCGCGGACCTTGGCCGAAATGGTGTGAGGGCCATTGGAGAGCGAATTAGTGTCGATGCCGAAGGTCCAATGGCTGGTTCCGGACGCGTTGGCGTAAGATCCACCATCCAGAGAAACTTGAATGGATGTAAGACTTACGCTATCGGACGCTGTGCCTTGGGCATAGACAGTACCCGAGATGGTGGCTCCGTTCGCAGGACTGGTAATCACCACAGCCGGTGCGGGCGTACCGACATTGATCCTGAAGTTCCCAGTTGCAGAATGTCCTGCGACATCTTTCACCTGAACGGAAAAGGAGAACGTCCCGGCAATTTTCGTAGTGCCGGAGATAGTGCCGCTGGTGCTGAGGGCCATTCCAGAAGGCAATCCGCCGCTGATCAAAGTCCAGCTATACGGCACGGTCCCTCCCGTTGCTTGTAGCGGGACTGAATACGTGCCGGCCAGGGTCGCGTTAGGCAGCTGCGGCGTGGTTATTTGCAAAGCCGAAGGGGCCGTTGCTGTAAAGACGACATCGACCCAGTAGTTTGAGGAGAGATGTGTGCTGGTGGGAAACGCGCTCGAGCTGCCGTAGCTGTAACGGCCGTCTGGACTGCCGTTGACATTGGCGAGAGCGTGTAGCGGGGCGCGCGACACTCCCGAGGTCGCAAAAAAATAGCGGCTGACACTTTCGTGACCGACCATCGTATGGTACGAGGCTACGTAAACACTGTTGGCCGTGATTGCCACGGGCTTTGCGAAATTAACCTGTTGCCAGCCGGATGAACTCTCTCCGGCGAAGGTTGCGCTGGCCAGCAGAGTGCCAGTGCGATTCCAAAGATGGGCCGTATGTGTACCCGTATTACTCGCGCTTTTATAGAATCGAATCCCCGTGATGTAGCCGTTGGTGTCGGCCTTGAAAGTCACTCCAAGTTCTATTGGGGCATCCGCGCCGCCGTCTACCACTGCCGGGACGGCTGTATTCGGCCAAATAGTGCACGGACAGGCTGAAGCCTCTAAAGCACGTAACAGCAGGAAAATTGACGTCACTAGAAATTTGCCCTTCATTGCAGTGTTCTCCCCAAGCTTTTTTGTTCATCGCGCTTCGCTCTGTTTCAGTCGCCGGGGAATTGCGGATTAGCTTTCCTCTGCATTTCGCAAGTCGCAGCAGCGGAAAGCACACCCCGAAGCGACGCGCCGTAGGACCGCGCGCTCGGGTATCAAGAGCCAACTTGAATCGATCAAATGGCTTCGTTTGTAATCCGACCTTACCGAACAAAATACGACCGAACGAACGACCGACCGACCGACCGAACAAAATACGACCGAACGAACGCGTCCCCGCGATGTTACGAGCGCGTCCCTAACAGGACTTTTTCTTCCGGTGTGCGAGTATGAGGATTAGAACGAGGCGGACCGGAGCGCTTTCGTTAGCCAGTCTGCCCCTCTGGCTCGAATTCCGATACGAATCCGAGTGACAAGGCTAGTTTAGGCAGGGTCGATCGGCAACCTGGCCAAAAGGCCAGAAAAGGTCGTACTGCCCTTCCTGAACCCGGGCCATTGAGACGCCCCTACAACAAAGATATTGCTGGGAACGCCAGCGGAGCATGCTTGCGATTTGGCAATGTATGGCTGCCGCAAGTGCTTGAAAAGGTTGGAGGCGCGGGTGGGATTCGAACCCACGAATGGAGGTTTTGCAGACCTCTCCCTTGGGCCACTTGGGTACCGCGCCAAGCTTTTTAGTATAACGAAAACGCGCAGCAGTGTCAGGGCGCGCGAAAACGGCTTTGAAAAAATAACTTAAGCTTTTGCGGATTCTTCGATTCCTTGCAGCTCTTTGCCGGGCTTGAAGCGCACGGCCTTTCCAGGCGGGATATTCACTTCTTCACCGGTGCGCGGATTGCGGCCAATCCCGGTTTTGCGCGGCTTCACGCTAAAAACACCAAAGCGCCGGAGCTCAATACGCTGTCCGCGACCGAGCGCGTTTTTCAGCGATTCAAAAACGGTTTCCACGGCCTGCTCGGCCTTCGTGCGGCTGATATTCGTGGTTGTTACGACAGCATTTACGAGGTCGAGCTTGATCACGTGCGCCTCCAGGGACTCGGCAGATGCTAGAGGCTGCGTCGTGGGTTGTCAAGGCGTGGTGGCTAATCTACACTGACTTGCTTTTCGCATTCGCATGTTGCGAAAAGCTTTGCAAACACACCGAGGAGGCGTGGATGTCCGTTAAGCCAGACCGCTGGATCCGGCGCATGGCGCTGGAGCACAAAATGATCGAGCCCTTCACCGACCGCCAGATGCGCGAAGGGGTTATCAGCTATGGTGTCTCGTCCTATGGCTACGATATTCGCGTCGCCGACGAATTTCGAATTTTCACCAACGTGAATTCCACCATCGTCGACCCCAAGCATTTCGATCCGCGCTCCCTGGTCGACTACAAAGGCGATTCCTGCTTGATCCCGCCGAATTCCTTCGCGCTGGCCCGCTCGGTGGAATATTTTCGGATTCCGCGCAACGTGCTCACCATTTGCCTCGGCAAATCCACCTACGCGCGCTGCGGAATCATCGTGAACGTGACGCCGTTCGAGCCCGAATGGGAAGGCTTTGTCACACTGGAGATCAGCAACACCACGCCATTGCCCGCGAAGATTTACGCTAACGAAGGGCTGTGCCAGGTGATCTTCTTTCTTTCCGATGAAGATTGCGAAATCAGCTATAAAGATAAGAAGGGGAAATACCAGTCGCAGGGCGGCATTGTGTTGCCGCGCCTGTAAATCAAAATTAAGCGAAGCGCCTCAGCGGAAAAGCTTGCTGGCAATCTCCGCGACATGCCGCCCTTGATAGCGCGCAATCTTCAGCTCGTTCGCGCTCGGTTGGCGCGAGCCATCCGTGCCGGCAAGCGTGGTCGCCCCATACGGCGTTCCGCCGCTGACATCCGCCATATTGGTCAGCCCGGACTCACTGTACGGCACGCCGACAATAATCATTCCGTGATGCAGCAGCGTCGAATGAAAGCTGGTGAGCGTTGTCTCCTGCCCACCGTGCTGCGTAGCAGTCGACGCGAAAACACTCCCGATTTTCCCGACCAGCGTACCCTTGGCCCATAACCCGCCCGTTTGATCGAGTAAATTCCTCATCTGCGCGCACATATTCCCAAATCGCGTCGGCGTCCCAAAAATGATCGCGTGCGGCTCGGCAAGCGAGTCCATGGTAGCCACCGGAACATGTGCGAATGCCGCGCGGGCCGCTTTTGCTCCGGACTTTTCCAGCATCGTGTCCGGCACAATCTCCGCAGCCTGAAAAAGTGTAGCCTCGGCTCCGGCCACCTCCTTTACTCCCGCAGCCACCGCTTCAGCCATCCGATAAACATGCCCGTACATGCTGTAGAAAATGATGTGTACCTTGATTCCCATCCAGTCCTCCTGCGAATCGGCGATAGTTTGTCTGCGGATATCTGCGAAACTCAGACCAGCGCCGCGGTAACGAGCGGATAACCGTGCGCGCGCCAAGCATCCAACCCGCCCTGCAGCGGCCTAATGCGCCTCACACCTTTGTTCCTCAGGAGCAGCGCCACACGGGCGCTAGTGGCCTCGTTTGGTCAAGTACAGTAAAGGATGACGTCGCGGTCCCGCGGCAGACGATCATCCTTGTCTTCCAAGTCTTTGGCGTCCATGCGGAAAGCGCCTGGAATCGTATGCGGATCAGCCTCGAAGTCCACCGAATGCCGCAGGTCAACGATCACTAACTCTTCTCCGGCATCGATTTTCTGCTTCAGTTCCTCCGCGGTGATGCGTCCAATTCGCAATTCCCTCAGAAATCGCTGGCGCGCGACGAACTTATACGTGATGTATCCGCCCAACGTGCCGCCAACCAGAACTCCTAAACCACTGCCAAGGTGAAAAGCCTGCTCTGCAATTCTTTCGATCTCCCCACTGAAAACGTATCCCAGGCCCACATAAGCCCCGGACCAAAGAAAAGCGCCCAGCGTATCGAAAAGGAAGAATCGCGCCGGCCGCATGTGGAAAATGCCCGCCAGTGGCGGAGCCACCGTGCCCAATCCAGGCACGAACTTCGCAAGCACCAGCGACCGCGCGCCTTGCTTGGCGAACACGCCTTCCGTCCGCCGCACGCAGGAATCCGGTTCAAGTGAAATTTTGCAGAGCAGCTGCAGGATTTTGATGCCGCGCACACGTCCTAGCGTGTACCACACGGAATCGGCGACCAAACAGGCTGCAACACTCAGGAAGATCGAGCCGGTAAGGCTAAATTTACCCGAGCCGGCGAGCGCGCCCGCCGCCAACAGGATCGGCAGCGACGGCAGGGGAAGCCCAATCTGTTCGATGAATACCCACGCCAGCAGAACCGTATGTCCATGGTGCAGGAGAAATTCCAACGTTTTGTGCATGGTAGACCGGGTACCAGCGACGTGCTTACGTCGCTACGAAGGGAGCAGTATGCCCCCAACCGCCGCTCATCACAAATTCGGCCAGTGGCTTGCGTATTCGCGGGGCCAACTCGCGTTCACGAAGCTTTTCTGAAAGCGAATCGGGATTGCCTGGATACCCGATCGCCATTGCTGCTACCGGCTCCCAATCCGGCGGGATTGCGAACGTCTGTCGCGCTTTATCGGCGTCAAAGCCAGCCATCTGGTGCACCCGCAAATCGTGTGACATGGCCTCCACCGTAAGCTGCGCGGAGGCGCTGCCGACATCATGCAGAGCCACTCGGTTCGGTCGGCCCTCACGCTGGGTCTTCAGATGCGCCACCGACAGGGCAAGCACCGGAGCATTCTTTGCCCAACTGGCATTGAACTCTACGAGCACGCCGAGCATTTTTGTATAGCTCTCGAGATCATCCTTGATGGCTACGAGATAAGCCCACGGCTGCTCATTGTTGCTGGACGGCGCCCACCGCGCCGCCTCAAACAAACTCCGCAGGATCTCAGCAGGTACCGGCTTGTCCGCGAAAGCGCGCGGACTCCATCGTTTTCGTATCACTTCATGAAGCGCTACATCGGTGGGAGCTGGTTTGTCCATCATCTTGACCGTACTGAATCGTTTATCGTCGCTGAATTGTTTATCGGAAGACGTGCGTTAGATGAGCAAAACGTGCGCAGCGGTGCATTTTACACCGCCCACATGGTTGAGCTAACCAGTTCGCTCAATTCCCTGCTTTCGCCGCGCCCTTCTGCACCATTTCGGCATCGATCGTAATCGCGACATCATCGCCGACCACTAAGCCTCCGCTGTCCATCTTGGTATTCCATTTCATCCCGAAGTCTTGCCGGTTGATCTTTGTAGTCGCGTTCACGGCCGCCCGTTGGTTACCCCATGGATCTTTCACCGGCGCCGTCGGTCCCTCCACGTCCAAGACAGCCTGTTTCGTTACGCCATGAATGGTCAAGTCCCCGGTTACCTTCAGCTTGCCGGCTTCCACCTGCTCCACCTTCGTCGACTTGAAAGTAATCGTCGGATACTTTTCCACGTCGAAGAAGTGATCGCTACGCAGATCCTTGTCTCGAGCCTCCACGCGCGTGTCCACTGAAGCCGTATCAATCGTTACATCCACCGAAGACTTGGTGATGTCTTTGTCGTCTAATTGCACTGTGCCACTCACTTTGGTGAACGCTCCGCGCACCGTTGATATGGCCAGATGGCGCACCGCAAATTGTGCCGCCGAATGGTTCGGATCGATTTGCCAACTGGAAGTTGCTGCCGCCCCCGGCATAGAAAGCACCGTCACAAGCGCCGCCGCGGAAATTGCCCTCGCTAGATAATGGCCCATTCTCTTTTCTCCTTTTTGTGTTGCATTGAAAACCGAAAGAAATTGAATCCCGAGTCCCCTACCGTAAACTCTTTTATTTCTCGCGTGGCTCGCCTATCTCTTCCAGTAAATCCGCCAATTCTTTCACGCGCGCATTCCCCATGTGCGCAAACTGCTTCTTGTGTAGTTCGCGTATCGGATGGTCGAGCTGCTTCAGCAACTCCAGACCACCGCCGGTAATCCTCGTTTTCACCACCCGCCGGTCATCGGTCTGGCGCTGCCGCGTTATTAGATCGCGTTTTTCCATGCGGTCCAGCAGCCGGGTCATGTCCGGATCGTGCGATATCATGCGCTCGCTGATAGTGCTGCAAGCCAGCCCATCCGGCTCCGCCCCGCGCAATATCCGCAGCACATTGTACTGCGCTCCGGTAAGGCCGTTCGCCTTCACCAGCTGCTCGGCCTGCTGCGCGAGCTTGTCTGCGGCCTTTTGCAAAGCGATAAAAGCACGGTCTGGCAGGGGCAGGGGGTCGTGCTGCTTTTGCGTCTTACTCACAGCATAACAATATTCGTTGCAACAGTAATTGTCAAGAGGAACGTGGCAACTCAGGATTTTCGCAGCGGCCGTAAGTGTATCTCGCTCATAAAGCTGCCTGCTCTTTGCGTCACCATCGCAGCTACCGCGTGCGCCACATCGTCCGGTTGCAGGGCCTTACTCGCGTCCTTCGTTCCGCGCCCGGAAAATTCCGTCGCCACGCTTCCCGGGCAAATCACGCTGACCCGGATTCCGTAGTCCCGCAAATCCTCTGCCATGCATCCCGATAGCCCCTGCACCGCCCACTTCGACGCGCAGTACAGCCCTCCTCCGGCAAACGTATTCCGTCCGGCAAGTGAACTGATGTTGATGATGTCTCCCTGGCCCTGCCGGATCATCGCCGGCACTACAGCCCGTGAAACAAGGAACACACTCTTCGCATTGGTGTTCAGAACCCGGTCCCACTCCTCTTCCTTCTTCTCGTGCGCCGGGCCGAAAAGCCCAATGCCCGCATTGTTGACCAGTATCCCTATCGGCCCGAGTTGCTTTTCTGTGTCAGAAACAAGTTTCTCCACATCGCCCACCCGCGTGACATCGGCAGTTTGCCAGAAAGACTTTTCGGCGAGCGCCTGTAATTCATTCGCTGTTGCGCGCAACTTCTCGGCATCGCGTCCGCAAATGGCCACCGCTGCTCCCAGCCCGGCCAACTTTATCGCAATGGCTCGCCCAATTCCGCGACTGCCCCCGGTTACTAACGCGACTCGACCGGTAAGTGGGCCGTTTGCCTCTGTTGTCTTATTCGTTTTACTTATCCCAGCCATCACAATTCTTCTTTCCTCGGGCGACCCTTTTCGTGCAAAACTCATCTTAACATTCAGCCGCAGGGACCGTGGTGCGCCGTCTAAATGGCTGCGCGCTCGGGAGGCTCCGACGATGTAAAATACATAGGTCCCTGTAGAGTAACGCCTTGCAGATTTACGTGCGCTTTTCCTATAATCCCAAAGTTTCAGAATCAGCTTGATACCCGGCAAGAGCACTCCAGGGTGTACGAGATGTACATGAATCGGCTTGGAGTTTGAGCGAGGAGAATGGAATGAATCGAACACGTAGAGTGGCGGGCCTGGCGATTATCGCAGCGCTTTGCCTCGCGATTAGCGGCGCATCAATGGCGCGCGCGCAGGCACCCGCCGGTCAGGACGCCGGTGCTGGCCAGCAGAAGTACACCATGGCGGAGTACAACTCCTACCAGGCATGCGCTGCGGAGAAAAATCCGCAGGCACAAGTTAAATGCCTGGATGATTTTGTCGCCAAATATCCAAACTCCGCGCTTCTCGTCTATATTTACCCGCTCTATTACAACGCCTACAGCCAGCTCAAGAATTGGCCGAAGGTAATCGAAAATGCGGACAAGCTGATCGCTATGGGAGATAAGGTCGAGCCCCCCATTCGCTATCAGGCTTACTACGCCCGCGCCTTCGCTTACAGCAACATGGGGACCGGTCCGGAAGTACAAGCGCAAGCCCCTAAAGCCTGCGAAGCGGCGAAAGCCGGTCTGAAGACGCTGGGTGAGTTGAAGAAACCGGACACCATGTCCGAGGAAGACTTCACCAAGCAGAAGCAGCAACCCGCCATCCTCTTCAATTACACCCTGGCGCAGTGCTCCATGATCCAAAAGGATTATCAAACGGCCATCGACTCCTATAAGGCCGTGCTGGAGAAGAATCCTGACGACGCCATCACCAGTTACAAAATCGGCCAGGCCTACATGGCCATGAATCCTCCCCAGCAAATGGATGCCTTCTGGTATTTCGCCAAGGCGGCCAGCGCCAAGAACGCTAACCAAACTCAGGCCACCCAAGTGAAAACGTACTTACGCAAACTCATCGCCAACTACCAGGGCGGCAACGTTTGCGACAACCTGATCGACGCCGAACTCAACGAGCTATTGCAGTTGGCCAGTACTTCCGCGGAACGTCCGGCCAGCTACAAGCTGATCAGCACCGCTGATCTCGACGCCGCTCGCAAAGACATGACTATCGCCTCCGTCATCGCTGACCTCAAAGCTGGCGGCGACAAAGCCAAAGTCACCTGGTTGGCTGCTTGTGGCCTGGAGTTTCCAGATGTGCCCGGCAAACTGATCGAGGTAACCCCGGGCTCCGACGCCGTGCAGCTCAAAGTTGCCTTCGTCACCAGCGATGCCGAATTCGATGCCAAGACTACTCCGGACATGGACGTGAAAGTCGTCGGCCAGCCTGAAGCTAGCAAGCTCGAAAAAGACAATCCGGTGCGCTTCACGGGCACTCTCGTGGCTTACGATCCCGAACCCAACTTCATGCTGCATTGGGATAAGGCCAAAGTGAACGCCGAGGACATCCCGAAGGAAAAGGAAAAGAAGGGAACGACCAAGAAACGTCCGGCGACCAAGAAACCCGGGCGCGGCTAATTTAATACTCGGGCACGAATCTCGTCCGACACGACATCGCAAGGAGAAACGGCTCGCCTGGAAATCGGCGAGCCGTTTTTTTATAGCAACACCATGCAAGCAAAATCTGTAAGGGATTCCTTACCGCGAACGGTTATTCCGATGATCGAGCTTGTACGCGCCGATTTTGCGGCTCAGTGTGTTCCGGTGAATACCCAGGATCTGCGCCGCGCGGGATTGATTCCCCTCTACACGGTCCAGCACCCGCTTGATGAATCGTTTTTCAAACTCCCCGACCGCCTCATCAAACAAAATTCCTCGCTCCACCATCTGGCTCACGAGTCCTTCGAGTTGATCCTTCACGGCACGCTCCCGAGTGAAACGCGCGATTCTGCCTAAGCGCTAGTCCAATTCGCGCCCAGTTAGAATGCGATACGCTTCCCTGTACTTGCCACGCGTTGCTGCCACAACTTCTGGAGGCAGTTCCGGGCCGGGCGGAGTTTTCGGCCAGTGAATGCTCTCCAGATAGTCGCGCACAAATTGTTTGTCGAAAGAGGGCTGCGGTCCGCCAGGTTTATATTGGGCAGCAGGCCAGAATCGGGAAGAGTCCGGCGTCAGCGCCTCATCGATCCAGATAAGCTCGTCATTCAGCAGGCCAAACTCGAACTTGGTGTCCGCCAGCAAGATCCCTCTGGGTTCCGCGTACGTCGCGGCACGCCGGTAAATTTCTAAGCTGACATCACGCACCTGCCTCGCACGTTCGCTTCCAACCAGTGAGGCGGCTCGCTCGAACGAAATATTCTCGTCGTGCCCGGTCGCGGCTTTTGTCGCCGGCGTGAAAATCGGCTCCGGCAATCGATCGGACTCGCGTAAGCCCGAAGGCAACGCAATTCCGCAAATTTGTCCTGAGGCCCGATAATCCTTCCACCCCGACCCGGAAACGTAGCCCCGCACCACGCATTCAATCGGCAGCGGCACCGTCTTGCGCACCAACATCGAGCGCTCCGCAAGATCGTCACGATAATTGTCAAATGGCGCCGGAAAGTCCGTCGCGCTAAGCACATGGTTGGGAATCACGTCGCGCAGCAGCTCGAACCAAAAAAGGGAAAGCTGTGTCAGCACCCGTCCCTTATCGGGAATCGGTGTCGGCAAAATCACGTCGAATGCTGACAGCCGGTCCGTAGCGACAATCAGCAATTTGTCGCTGATATCGTAAATGTCGCGCACTTTCCCGCGCGCGGCAGGCGATATGCCGGCGAACTTCGTTTCTCGTACTACGCGCATTGCTGCACCGAAGGACACGGAAGAATTTCCCCTGCAAGAGTGGTGAGCATTCTAGCGCAGCGCAAAGCGAAGTCAATCATTCGCGCGCGCAAAAATATTTTCAACAGGAGAAGAAAAAGAAATAGCGGCAATAAGAAGAACAGTGTGGACAAACGCAAGAAATTTGCGCAGCCGTGACCAAGTTTGCTTAATAAAAATTTATCTACGACGCTTACGCTGCAGAAGCCGCCGCGGCCTCCCGATGCTTCTTACTCGGTGCCTCATCGCCTTCCCAGCGCACGCTCACCAGTTTCGACACGCCGGGCTCCTGCATGGTAACGCCGTACAGGACGCTGCCCGTCTCCATCGTCTTGCGATTGTGCGTGACGATGATGAATTGCGTCTGCCCGCTCATCTCGCCGACCAGGCGCGTAAAGCGCCCCACGTTCGCCTCATCCAGCGGCGCGTCCACTTCGTCCAAAATACAGAACGGGCTCGGCTGATACCGGAAAATCGCAATCAGCAGCGCCAGCGCCGTCATCGCCTTCTCGCCGCCGGACAATAGCAAAATATTCTGCAGCCGCTTCCCTGGCGGCGAAGCCACCACATCGATGCCCGCGTCGCCCGAACTGTCCAGCTCGGTCAGCCGCATCTCCGCCGTCCCGCCGCCAAATATTGTGTGGAACGCCTCCGAAAAATTGTGGTTGATGCTGTTGAACGCCAGCTCGAACTTCTCACGCGAGACCAAATCCAATTCCGTAATCGCCTGCTGCGTATCCGCAATCGATTGCAGCAAGTCGTCGCGTTCCCGCGTCAAGAAAGTGAACCTCTGCTCGCACTCGTTGTACTCCTCGAGCGCCATCATGTTCACCGCGCCCATCGACTCGATCCGCTCCTTCATCTCCCGATAATTGGTCTCCGCAATGGCCAATTCTTCTCCGCTGATGAACGCCGTCTCTGTCGCGATCAGATCCTCAGGCTGCGCGTTCACCTCCGTCATGCAAGTCTCGCGCAAGTGCTGACGGTCCGAATCATTCCGTGCCCGTTCCACTTCCGCATGGCTTCGCTGCTCACGCACTTCCTGCAATGTCTGCCGCCCCATGCGCAAACGATCTTCCATCTGCGTGACGCGCGTCCGCCCGCTCTCCCATTCCTGCTCCAACTCGCGCTGCCGGGTCTCCAGACGCACCTTCTCCGAGCGCAAACTCTCCAATTGCTGCGCAAGCTCCTCGCTCTGCTTCACCAGCCCCGCCGCCTCTTCGCTAATGGCGGCTTCCTGTTGACGCAGTGCGCCCTCTCGCCGCTCCAACTCCCCGCGCTCCTCCATCAATCGAGACGCGACCGCCTCCGCCGCAGCCAACCGTTCATTCAACCCCGCCAACTCCGCACGCCCGGCAGCCAATTCATTCTGCTCCGCCTGAATTGATCCGCGAAGCTGCACCAACTCCGTCGCCAGCCGCCCACTCTCCGTCTCCGCCTCCGCTCGCGAAGTCGCCGCTGCCGCAAGCTGATGCTGCGCTCGATCCGCACGCAGCCGCGCATTCTCCACGTCCTGGCGTATCCGCGAAAGCTCATTCTGGCAAAGCGTCAACTCCATCCCCAGCCGCGCCAGTTCCGCCTGCGTTTGTTCGTGCCGATGCTTCGCCGAATAAACCTCGCGCTCCGCAACTTGCTTCTGTGCGCTCACTTCCTCCAGCGACTGCTCCGCCATACGCAAATCGGCAACTAAAATCTCCAGCGCCGCGCGCGCTTCCTCACCACGCTTCTCCAATTGCGCGATCTCCCCATCCAGCGCCCGCAATTCCCTCTTCATCCCCAGCGGTCCGGCTTCATCCGCCCGCCCGCCAGTCACCATCCGCCCCTGATAGCAAGTTCCATCCGGCGTCACAAAAGCGTATTGCGAATTCTCGCGCGCCAATTTTTCCGCAGACGCGGCACTTTCCGTCAAATAGGCTGATCGCAGCCGCGGCAAAAACTGTTTCGCCGCCGCCCCCAGCGGATCCCGGAATCCCACCAGCTTATCCAATCGCGAAATCACGCCGTCTTCCGCGCGGAAATGCACAATCGGCTCATATTCCGCAAGCTTCAAGTTGCGCAGCGAATCCACAAAAAACGTAGCCCGCCCGCCAACTTCATCGCGCAACAACGAAACTCCCGCCCGCGCATGATCAAAAGTCTCCACCACCACATACTCCAACTCATCGCGCAGATACTGTTCAATCGCCGCCTCATGTTGCTCTTCCACTTCCGCATAATCCGCCAGCACGCCCACCGCGTGAAAATCCCCTCCCGCCCCGCTCTCATTTGCGGCAAACAACTTCTGCACCGCATTCGCCGTATACGACCGATCATTCAAAATTTGCGTAAGCGTCGCATGCCGCGCCCGCACGCCCACTACCGACTCGCGCAGCGCATCCGCCTCCGCGCTCATCCGCTCGCGCTCTTGTCGCAGCACGCCAATCGAACTTTGCAGCTCCGCCGCCTTCACCGTCAGCGCGCCCAACTGCCCGCTCGCCGCCTCAAATTCCAGCGCCGCCCGTTCCGCGTCGTCCCGCACCTTGATCGACGACTCCAGCAGCTCCGCCTCATTCGCCTCGCGTTTCTGCAGCGCCGCATTTTGATGAACCAGCGCCTCCTCCGCCTGTTTCTGCTCGCCATGCAAACGCAGCAAGCTTTCGCCCGCTTCCGATGCCGAAGCCCGTAGCGCCTCGATCCGCAGCTCCCAATCGCGAATCTGCGCCCCTCGCGTCTCTGCCCGCGCGGCCAACTCCTCCACGCGCTCGCCCAACACGCCCGATTCGTCACGCAAGCCAATCACAGCGTGCTGCTGCGCCGCATTTCGCGAATCCCACTCCGCAGCCCGCGCCGCCGCTTCCGCAATCTCCGCCGCAATCTGCCCGTGCCTGCCAGCCAACTCTTCCGCCCGCTGCCGATTAAACGCAATCCGGTTCTCGCTGCGATCCACTTCCAGCGCCGTCAAGTTCAAATGGTTCTGGTTCTGCCGCAGCTCCGCATCCAGCGTATAAATCCGCTGATTCAGCGAATCTTGCTCGCCTTCTTCCCGCTGAATCTCAGCAGCATGATGCGTCTCCGCCGCCGTCAATTCCGCCAGCCGCGCCCCAATCCGCTCCGCCTCCCCATCCAACTCCCGCGCCTTCCCCGCCAACATCTGCCGCACAATCCCGCGCATCTGGTCGCGAATCTCCGAATACCGCCGCGCCTTAGCCGCCTGCCGCTTCAGCGAGCCAAGCTGCTTCTCCACTTCCACCACAATGTCGTTCACTCGCGACAAATTCACCTTCGACGACTCCAGCTTGGCCTCCGCCAGCCGCTTCTTCGTCTTGAATTTCGTCACTCCCGCCGCTTCCTCAATAATCGCCCGCCGCTCCATCGGCTTCGTCGACAAAATCAAGCCAATGCGCCCCTGCTCGATAATCGCGTAAGAATCCGGCCCCAATCCCACGCCCATGAACATTTCTTGAATATCGCGCAGCCGCGCCACCCGCCCATTAATCAAGTATTCGCTCTGCCCCGACCGGTAAAGCCTCCGGCTAACCACCACCTCGCCCGGCTTAACAACCAGCACCGGCTTGTCCGCAGCCTTCTTGCGCCGCTTCCCCTTGATAAAGTCGGACTGCGCAACCACCTCTTCCGCCAGCGGCCCCTCAACTGGACGTTCCCCGTCGGTATCTCCAATCGATCCGTCTGTGGAAGACGCCACCTCGCTATTCTCTGTGGCCTCTCTGTTCCCCGCCTCTGTGACCTCTGTGTTAGGTCCCAGGTTTTCCTCCGCCGCCGCGCTCTCAAAAACAAACCGCGCCGCCTCCGCTAGCTCCGGGTCCTCCATCGTAATCGTCACTTCCGCCAACCCCATCGGGGGCCGCTTCGTCGTCCCATTAAAAATGCAATCCGCCATCCGCTCCGCGCGCAGCGACTTGTGACTCTGCTCGCCCAGCACCCAAGAAATCGCATCCACCACGTTCGACTTCCCGCACCCATTCGGCCCCACGATGCAAGTAGTCCCCGTCCCGCTGAACGTCACCACCGTCCGCTCGCAGAACGACTTAAATCCCACGATTTCCACTTTTCGCAACTTAAGCAAGATGTCCCCTTTTGTCCCTCATTGCACAGCCAATCTCAGCCTGTCACGCCGCCAAACGCCACGCAACGCTTATCCCAAGTGCCCGTAGGGGCGCAGCCCGCCTGCAGCAGGCAGGCATTGCTGCGCCACAAGCACTAAAAGCCGACCGTGCAAGAGAAACCAATCGTTTTGTCTTTGGGGAAGAAGGTACGCCGACGAATTTCCGACCGTTACGCGGTCGCCCGTAAAAACGTGTGGCAGGTTCTCGATCAGAGCCCAGCCGCCTGGCGCGTGAATGGCGGTACGGGAAAAAACACTAACACGAACCGTCTGTAGTGTAAAGCACCTCCCAACAGGTAGTACCCACCCCGTAATCGCCCACAAGAAATTTTGGAGTGCGGCAGTCTTGCTGCCGCTTTTGAGGAGTCAACCCATACGCAAATTCACCCAACCGTCGAAGACCGCTCGTCGCGCATTCCGAGCGCCGGAGGTGCGGCATAAGTTAGCCAAGCCCGTGAGGGCTGGGAACAAGCAGAAACAATTTGAGCGCCGGAGGTGCGGCACAAGCTCAACCGATCGCACGGCCGCCAACGCCTATCCCGCCAAAACCGCCCTACTTCCCCGCCTTCTCCACCTTTAAATACTTCTCATACCACCCCAAAATCCGATTCAACCGATCCACCAAATGCTTCTCCTCCCTAAATCCATGCGGCTCCCGCGGATAAACCACCAACTCCGTCTCCACTCCATACCGCTTCAACCCCCGGTAAAGCTCTTGGCTCTGCCCCAGCGGATCGACCGTATCCGCATCCCCCTGCAGCACCAATGTCGGCGTCTTCGCTTTCTTCAAATGCACGAATGGCGAACTATTCAGAAACCCCTCCGGCTGCTCCCAAGGCACTCCATAAAACCACTCATCCCCCGCCGGATGATCCTCCGTCCCAAATTCCGAAATCAGATTCGCCATCCCCGCCCCGGAAACCGCCGCCTTGAACACGTTCGTCTGCGTAATCGTCCACTCCGCCATATATCCGCCGTACGACCATCCGCCAATCCCCAGCCGCTCCGGATCAGCAATCCCCCGCTTCACCAAATCCTCAACGCCTGCCATCACATCCTTGAAATCCCCGCCGCCCCAATCCCCGCGATTCGCCTCCACAAATTTCTGCCCATATCCCACCGACCCGCGAATATTCGGATAAAACACCGCGTACCCACGCGCCGCCAGCAACTGCCCCCAAGTCTCAATCGAATCCGCCCACCGACCAGTAGGCCCACCGTGA
>Ga0137403_10002163_pt1 | contig 24150 bp, 21 predicted proteins | sample CZOMad2_1_16fung_FD_122057 | JGI IMG/M metagenome (GOLD analysis project Ga0137403, IMG submission 122057) | Vadose zone soil fungal communities from Angelo Coast Range Reserve, California, USA - CZOMad2_1_16fungal (Hybrid Assembly) | ecosystem: Environmental > Terrestrial > Soil > Vadose zone...
TCGGCGTTGACGGACGAAAACATCGCTATTCCCGAAAATCAGCTCAACGCCTCGCATGCGACCGGCATTCCAGTTACCTACGTACCCTTCCGGAACGCACATTTCCTTTCCGTCGCGGTGAGCTGGGCCGAAGCCATTGGTGCGTGTGCGATCTACATTGGCGCCGTCGCGGAGGACAGTTCCGGTTATCCCGACTGTCGGCCGGAGTATTACCGTGCTTTTCAAAACGTTGTTCGAGAAGGGACGCGGCCAGAAACGCAAATTGAAATCATGACACCGGTAATCACCTTAAAGAAAAGCGAAATCATACGGCGCGGCGTCCAACTGGGCGCGCCGCTGCATCTCACTTGGTCGTGCTATCAAGGAGCGGACGTGGCATGCGGTGCCTGCGACAGCTGCCTGTTACGGCTAAAGGCGTTTGCCGAAGCCGGACGAAGCGATGCTATACCGTACCGAGCGGCGGCCGCGGCCCCGTGATCCCGTTGCGCTTGGAATCCGCCGCAAATTAGAGATAATAGCGCATGCCGGCCCGGGGGACTTGGGTAGGAGTCTGCCCGTGACAAAAGGAGAATCGAGCATGAGGCAATCAAAGTTGAAAGCTTCACGGTCCCGCTGTGAGTGGACTGCCAGGCAATGGACCGCGCTACGTTCGCGCGGGAACAAATCATGGTTGCATGTCGCGCTGCTTGCAGCGGCGCTGATCTGCGCGATGGCGCCACGCGCCGCTGCGCAACTCGACGGTACGTTGAGCGGCAACGTTCTGGACGTCGCCGGCAAGCCCTGGGCAGAAATGACGATCGACGCAGTGAGCGATCAGGGCGCGAAGCTCACCACCAAAACCGACAAAGACGGGAACTACGCCTTCCACAACCTGCGTGCGGGCGTCTACAACGTCACAGTCGAACTCCCACCCCCCAACAAACCGTACGAATTTGCGCAAGTTAAGGTGTCGAGTGGCGCCGAGACCGCGAAGGTCAACGTCAACTTTAAAGACATCATGTCGAAACAAGGCAGCGCGGCCGTCGAGCAGCAAAAGAAGCAGGAGGAAGAAAAACAAAAGTTTCAAGGCATGAAGCAGCATTTCGAGGCCGGCGCCGCGGCGCTAACGCAGGCGAGCCAAGCGAAGGCGGACATGGCGAAGGCTCCCGCGGATCAACGTGACGCGCTGAAGACGCAAGTAACCGATCTTTCTGCCAAAGCAGTAACAGAATTGGAAGCGGCGAAGGCTGCGGCGCCAGAGAAAGACGCCAATATGCACCTGATCTGGGCGCGACTCGGCGATGCTTACGAGCTTGCGGGACGTTCGGACGATGCAGCGAACGCGTACAAACAAGCGGTCGCGCTAAAGCCTTCGCCTGCTTATTACAACAATCTTGGCGGAATCCTTGGACGCGCGGGCAAGATTGACGATGCGATGGCCGCATACCAAAAAAGCGCGGAACTCGATCCCGCGAATGCCGCGCAAGCGTATCGGAATGCCGGAATCACCATGTACAACGCGGGCAAGATGAAGGAAGCGGTCGAGCCATTGAAGAAAGCAACGGAACTCGATCCCAAGAATGCGCAGGCTTGGTACCTGATGGGAGCTGCCCTGGTCGGCGCGATGGAATACAAGAAAGTGGGCGACAAGATGGAGGTCGTTGTCCAGCCGGGTACGGTGGAGGCTTACCAGAAGGCCGTGGAGCTTGATCCTAAGGGTCCCTATGGAGAACAAGCCAAACAAGGGCTCGACGCGCTGGCGCAAATGGCGCCAGGAATTGACACCAAGACCAAAGTAAAAAAGAAGTCCTAACCGAGGATCGTTGTGTTTTTTTGGGGACGGCTCTGCCAACGGGCCGTCCTTTTGTTTTGAAATTGCGGGCGCGACCACGTCCGGGATCGTCAGTGCTCTCTGCCCTGGATTGAGCGAACCATCCGTCTTTGGAGGCTGTCAACTGTGTGTTAGTGTGCCGGTCGTTTTTGTGCGCCGTAACGTCCAGGAAAAAACAGCAATCGATGCGGGGAGCAGCACTACGGCCATAAGAAACAAGACCGCCACCGATCTCCACACGACGGCTAGGGTCGCACCGGAAAGGAGCGCCGCTCGCATCCCGTCCAGCGCATACGTGACCGGATTGAGCCGCGCCGCAAATTGCAGCCAATCCGGCAAAATGCTCGTCGGAAAAAGCATCCCGCCGGCCACATTGGAAAACGAGAGCAGCAGCCACTTCGCGGGATTTCCACGCTTGAACAGCAGAACGTAGCTCGCGGAAAGAATACCGAGGCCGGAGAAGGCCAGCAGCGTGGCCAGCAAAACCACACCGACGGCGACCCAATTCGCGCTGCGCAACGGAAAACCGAAAAGCGCGGTTCCCCAGGCTACGTACACCCCGACACGCAACAGCGCCGCCAGAAAAGGGTATAGCGCCGAGCCTGCGAGCATGACCGGTAACGAGGTTTGCGTGATCAGCAGTTGTTCCAGCGTCCCGGAGTCGCGCGCTTCCTGGATGCTTTGGTCAAATGTATCGATCGCGGTGTGCAGGTATTCGAAAAATATCCAGCCGACAAGAGCGAAAGCGAAATAACTGGTGCCTTGCGGCAGGGAACTGCGCAGTTGCGGGCTGTCGACGAATCGCGACATGTAATAGAACATGGCCGCGCCGAAGAGGGCTTCGATCGCTTCCAAAATGAACGGAGCGCGATAGGTGCGCGCGATAGTCAGGTCGCGCCAGAAGAAAAGCCAAAGGTCGCGAGCGACACGTATCATTCGTGTGGGCCCTCATAGATCTGCGCGGTGCTGCGTCCGGTCAGTCGAAGGAAGACTTCTTCCAAGGTCGACGAGGATGTGCGGTGCTTCAATGCGGCCACGGTGTCGCAGGCCAGTAACCGTCCCCGGTCGATGACCGCAACGCGATCCGCAAGCAATTCCACTTCGGGCAGCGTGTGTGAAGCGAAGAGTAGAGAAGTGCCCGCTCCTTGCACGATTTCTTTTTTCAAAAAGCGGCGGAACTCCATTGCGGCGATGGCGTCCAGACTTCTTGTGGGTTCGTCGAGCAAAAGAACGCTTGGCTGATGAAGTAGCGCCCGTACCAGACTCAAGCGCTGGACCGTGCCTGAAGACAGCGTACGAACCTGCCGATCGAGCGCTTCGCCGAGGCGAAATTGGTCGGCGAGCCGGGAAATACGCTGCGTCGCGGCTGCACTCGAGAGATGGTTGAGCCGGCCGAAAAATTGCAGATTTTCCCGGCCGGTCAAACGGGCGTAGAAACCGTGATCGGTACCCGCGTGATATCCGAGCCTCCGCCGAACCTCCTTAGGCTCGCGAACCGCATCATATCCGGCGACTTGAGCCCCGCCGCGCGTGGGAAGCAAAAGCGTGGCCAGTATTCGCAGCAGCGTGGATTTGCCCGCCCCGTTCGCGCCAAGCAGCGCGAGCGACTCGCCTTCGCGCACCTCGAAAGAAAGCCCGGACAACGCCACTGCCGTTGGTTTTTCGAACGGCTGCAGGAAAGTACGCCAGCCGCTGCGGGTCGGCGGGAACGATTTTTCCAGAGACTCGATGACGATTGCGGGCTCAGGCACGCGAGAATTTATAGCGTGTCTCCCGTGCGAAGACAAATGCGTGAAGCCGAGCCAGAGATTTGCTCGCAGTCCGCCAAGACTGAGACAGGGCATCCAATCATCTTTTGCAACCCGCTAGATTCTTCCTCAGCCACTAGTGCGCGGTGATTAGCTCGCGTATGCTTCGTTTGGGCGGCCTTGGAGATTTCTCCCTGAATCCCTCTGCAAATCCGAACAACGCGCTTTCCGCTGAATGGGTGGCATTGTTAGAGTGCGCTAGTCCGCATATTCGCGTGAATCGCCTGAACGAGCTCTTTAGCAAGCCTTTGAACTGGGCCCATTTACTGACGCTCGCGGAAGAGCAGGGCATTCTTCCACTTCTCACGAAGGGGCTTGGAGAGTTGAACGAGGGCATCATACCCGCCGAAATTCGCCAGAAACTGCGCGATGCGTCCCGCGCGCAAGCCTTGTTCACATTGAGCCTCACGGCGGAATTATTTCGAGTACTCGATCGTCTCGCGGCCCTGGCAATCGAGGTCATGCTGACCAAGGGGCCAGCTCTCTCGACGCGGTGTTATGGCGATCCCGGCTTGCGGCAATACACGGATCTTGACCTCGTCCTTCGTGACGCCGACATCCTGCGCGCGACTGAAGCCATGAGTGCGCTGGGGTACCAGGCCAAAGTGCCGCTTACCGCCATTCGAGCGAGAAAGATTCCCGGCGAATACGTGTTCATGCAGAGCGGAACTAAACTTCTCGTCGAACTCCACAGCGAACGCACCTTCCGTTATCATCCAAAACCTTTGTCTATCAATGGCCTCTTCGATCGGCAGGCTCGAGTGCGCTTCGACGGCCATGACGTTCCCGCACTGTCCACCGAAGATGAGCTGATCCTGATCAGCATTCATGGCGCGAAACATTTCTGGGAACGGCTGATGTGGATCGCGGATGTCGCGGCGCTGGTGTCGCAGCAGACGATCGACTGGGATCGCGCGATGGGCGCAGCCCGCGAAGTGCAAGCCGAACGGATGCTGCGCGTGGGTCTGCTACTCGCGATGAATTTGCTGGGTGCCAGGGTGCCTGTCGAGGTCGTCAACGACGTTCGCACCGATCACGCTGCTGCGCGCATTGCCGCGCAAATCGCCCGTCGGCTACCAGTCGTCGATGCCGAGCCCTTCGGCTTATTCGGACGAGCAGCTTTTCGCATCCGCATGCGCGCGGGCCTCCTGCACGGTGTTGCGTACCTGTTGCGGCTTTCGCTTTCGCCGACGGAAGAGGATTGGGTCGCGGGTGCCGAGGAACGACGGCCGCGGATGCTGGATGCGATCAGTCGACCATTCAGGCTGGCGCGCAAATACGGACGCGACGGAAAATGACATTGGGGCGAGCGCGATACGCTGCGTCCGCCCCAACATCGAGTCAAATGCTGGATATCTGCGTTTTCGAACGACAGGAGCCATGCCGTAATCTGCACAATTAAATGTTCGTGCTGCGCGCGATCTTGCGCTTTGTCTTTTGGGCCGGCGCCGGCAAGTCTACCGTCAGGGTAACCTCGCTCTTGTTCCGCAGCACGCTCAGCTTCGCCGGTTTCTCGTCTGTCTTCGCCGCCAGTTTTTCACGCAAATCGCCCAGGGAGCGAATGCGATCGCCATTGAATTTAGTGATCACATCACCCGCCTTCACTCCCGCCTTCTCCGCGACGGAACCTGCATTCACGTTGCGCACCAGCACGCCTTCACCTTCGGGCACTCCGAAATAGCTGCCGAGCTGCCCGCTGATGTCCTCCGCATCGATTCCCAGGCGCGGACGGTTGAAAGGCAAAACCATCATGCCGTTGTCAAAATCCACGCTCGGCATACCCGGCAATTCTTGTACTTCCACGTCCGGCATCTCCGGAATTTCCACATTCGGCATGCGAAATGCAAACGCTCCTGGCACCGCACTCAGCATGGCGTGCCGATTTTCCTCTGCCTGTGCCAGCGTGGCGCTAATCGTCTGCGCGCGGCCTTCGCGCCAAATCGTAAGCTGAACGCTGCGTCCCGCGGGAATCTCGCGAATCATGCGGCGAAATTGCGCGGAGCCCTCCACGCGCTGGCCATCCACCTCGGTTATCACGTCCGTTTCTTTCAGTCCGGATTTCGACGCGGGGCTGTCCGGCGCGACGCGCCCGACGACGACTCCTCGCTCCGCGGGAAGCTTCAACTCCTTCACGTTTTCCGCGGTGACTTCCCGCGCTTCGACGCCCAACCAGCTCGGCCCTTCATCTCCCATCAAGGCGGTGACGGTGTCCGGGTCTTGAACGCGCACTGCATGCGATCTGGTGATAACGGGCTTCGAGTTGTCTTGCCCCGACGATCGTCCAGGGAGCGCCATCAGCACCGGCGCCAGCGCCGCTAGCCCTGCGGCTGTGATCCATACACTTTTCTGCATTGTCATTTCCCTCCGATCTGTTTAGACGCAGCAGACGCTAAACCGTCGACCGCAGGGCCACGATTCGGATTCCGCCATTAATCGTGTGCAGGCTGATGGGCACGCCGCCTTTCCCCAATTTGCCATGCGTTTCCCGCGGGCGTTGCGAACTCTCCAAGGCCAGCGGAAGCTCCGAGAAAAAACTGCCGTTCAAGCAGCGCGCTTCGAGATTCGCCTGCATTCCCGCGGGAATCGCCAGCCACACCGAGCCATTGGTCGTCTCCGCGACCGCGCCGCTCTTATCTTGAATGTGGCGCAACTCCAGGTGCACATTTCCGTTGGTCGTATGCGCGTGCACAGCCCCGCCGCCTTCGTAGACTTCGATGTTGCCGTTCACGGTGCGCAAATCGTCCACCGCTTCAACGCCCGCCACGCGCAAAGTACCGTTGACAGTGCCGAGATGCTCCACGTGCGCGCAACGCGGCACGTGTACCACGTACTCGACAGCCACTTCGACGCCTTCATTTTGCGGATAACGCGTGGTTACCGAAACCGCATCGGGCTTGGCATCGACGTCGATCGACACCAGCGCCAGGTCCGACTCCTGATGTTTCGCCGTCTTGACGGCGTGCACCTCAACTTCATCGCGGTCCCAGGTCTGCACATCCACCGTGCCGTTTACGTTTTGCAACTCAAACGAGCCACCCGGTTGCAGTGGGTAGGTCTGATTGAACTCCTTGCTGATGGCAAAGCAAGGCGCGGCCGAAGCCATCGCCAAAACAAAAGTCACGACTGCGGAGAGACACAATGCGCGGCGAAACATAGAAGTTCCCCCTTCGAGGATGCGTTTCCGACTGACCCGATCGACCGAGGACCCGAACAAAACTCGCGCGCTACCGCGCCACCGCACCAGCTCACCTAGTGCAGCTGAAAATTAAACGTGACTGTCGAGATGACGTCACCTCGCTTGGCGAGCACCCATGTCGGATTCACCCGCCACTGCTTCACCGCCGCGATCGCCGCATCCGCCAGGCTCGGCGCGCCGTCGATCAATTTTTCCACTTCCACGTGGCCATCCCTCGATGCCCGCACTTGCAATTTCACCAGCCCTTGCACTCCCGCGCGCATGGCGATTTCCGGATAAGCGGGCGGCGGTTGTGCCGTCAGATGCTTCTTGAACTCCTCCGAATCTTCGCGAACCCCGCCGATGAACGCAATCTGCAGCCGATCGAGCCAACTGTCGAGCCAATCGCCTTTGTCTTCCTGTGATGCCGATCCAGATTGTGCCTGCGATCCATCCGACGTATCGAACCCGGTGGGCATCAGCCGAACACCATGCTCGATGAGTCGTTCCTTCTGCTCGCGGATCAGCGAGTCACGCAAAGCAATCTCGGAATCCAGAAAGCGCAGATGAATGGTTCCCGATGTCGTGCGCAATTTCAGGGGAGCCCCACCGCCGTTCAACGCCCCCACCGCGTGTACCGAGCCAGGGCCGTGCTGCATCGTCAACCCCAGGGCCGGATCCACGTCGATGCGGCGTTCGCCACCCGACTCGACGACCGCGTCAATGTCCGCAGCCAGGTTGCGAGGAAGAAAAACAACGATGTCGCCGTTCCCTGAAGTTAGTTGCGACACTCCCGCGAGGTGCACCGTGCCGCCCGACGATGGCGTATCGGGATTGATCCACGCGCGAATGCTTCCGCCGGCGGTAGCCGCTCGCACGGTGCCCGCAACGCGCGTCAAGCAAATGCTCCCCGCGCTCGACTCCACTTCCATCGGCCCGGAAACGTACATGACGCGGATGCCGCCTCCGCCCGTCTGCGCGCGCACCGACCCGCGTACTTCGCCGAAATCAATCTGGCCTCCGCCAGTCCGCACGCTCACCAGGCTGCCCGCTTTTCCCACGGTGATGTTGCCGCCATCGGTTTGCAGGTCGGCGCGTCCAATAATCTGCTCCGCGCGAATGTGGCCGCCGCCGCTGTGCAGCAGCGCATCGCCCGCGATATTTCCTGCGTTGATGTGCCCGCCCGCGGTGAAGGCATTCACGTCGCCCGCGACGTCCAGCACTTGAATGTGCCCGCCTTCGGTTTCCAGTTTTGCCACCAGGCGCCCGGCGCCCGCATCCCGCGAATTGATAACTCCAATGCGCCCCGCTCGAATATTCCCGCCTTGCGTGGAAAGGTTAGCGGTGCCGCCGATGTCCTGCGTTTCGATATCGCCGGCTTCGGTCTTCACTTCCACGCTGTAGCCGCGCGGCACGGCAATCTCGAATTGCACCCAGAATTGCACACCGGAGGCTGACGATCGGGCCATCTGCGCCGGCAACGTTCCATTGATCTCGACGCCCGCCTCGCTGGCCTGCGCCGTAAGCGAGTAGCGATCGAGCAAACGTTCCGCCAGCGGCGCCCGCGCATCGGTTTCCAGATGCACGGTATAGCGCACAACGGGTGGCGCGCCCGGCGGCAGCGCAACGATCTTCACCGATCCGAGGTCGGTCGTGAGGCGCAGCGTGAGCCCGTCTTTGGTGGGTAGAGATCCGTTGCGGTCGGCGGCAGTTCGCGCCGCCGAGGGCTCGCCCGGCTTCGTCGGTTCAACGGGAGCGGGTTCAATCGTACCTGCGGCCACAATCTGACCGCAAAGCAGCGTCCCGCACAAAAGCAGAGAGCCGATCGCGCCGCATCGCGTTGCCCTCGACGCCGCACTCCAGAAGGTTGGAATAGCTCGGACGTTCATTTTGTGTTTCTGTAGTTCGGAATTCTGCTCTTCGCTCGGCGTTTGGTCGGGCTCGCTCATTCGCCGCTCATTGAACATCGCGCGCGCCGATTTGCCGCAACGCCGCCGCGCTACGCAGCCGCACATACCGGTTCGGATCCCGCCGTTGCAGATCCTCAAGCGCACGAACCACGCGGTCCACCGAAGCATCGCCTGAAAGTGCATCCAGTTCCCTGGTGGGTAGTTCCCCCATGACTTCTGGCCTGTCCTGCGAATCACCCTGCAGCGATCGCACCAGCAAATTCACTGCTTCCACGCGCACACCTGGATTCGCATCGTGCCGCAACGCTTCCAGCAAAGCCTCGCGCACCGAGTCTTCCCCAGTTGAGTTGCGAAGTGCGTCCAAAGCTTTCAGTCGCACCGCGGCATTTTGATCCTTTCGTGCCGCCGCCACCAGCGCCCGCCGCACCTGCGCGTCGTCGCTGCGCGTTTTCAGCGCATCCAGGCAATCCAGCCGCACCCCGGGATCGAACCGCTCGCCGTTGGCCACCACGTAGGTCAGCACCCGGCGCACGTCGGTATCATCCACGTTTCCGATCACCATCACGGGCTGTTCGGTGCGCACTTGCAATTGCAAAGTCCCGGGAGCAGCGTCCACTGCCGGAGCAAAATTGATTCCCGCCACCGCCATCTTCGACAAATCGTCGTCGCTCAACCGCGGCACGGCCGTCACGTTCACCGCCGCACTGCTGGCGTCGCCGCCCCCACGCTGCGAAATCCAAGGCACCACCTGCGTGCCAACTCCAGCCCCCACCAAAATCAAGGCCGCCGCGCTCCATGCTGGCCGCAACGCCATCCATCGCCGCACCCAGCCGAACGGCACCCAGTGTTCCTGCATCGGCGGTGCCTGTAGGTCGTCCAACCGCTCGGAAAGCTCACTCCGGCATTGTGCTAGCAACGCCCCGGCAGGATCCAATTCATCTGCGGGCTGTGATGTCGTCGAGAACGCCGACTGAAACACTGATTCCTCGCCAAGCTGCTCCGCGCAGTTCGCGCAAATCGCCAGATGCGCGTCGATCCGCTCTCGCTCCTGCGGGTCGACTTCATCGCACGCGTAGAAAACCAATAGGGGAGCGACATCCGCGCACCTTGTTAGCGGCCCGCCGCTCATCGCAGCTCCCCCAGTTGCCCGCGCAGTTTACGGGTTGCACGGAACAACGAATTCTTCACCGTTTCTTCGGTTGTGCCCAGCGCCTCGCCAATGGCCCGCAGCTTCAATCCCTGGTAATGCTTCATCTCGAAAACGACACGCTCTCGAGGTGAAAGCAAGTTCATCGCGGTCGCGATGCGCGTCTGAATTTCTTTGCCCAGTAGCCGCCGCTCCGGATCGAGAGTCGGGCGATGCTCGCGCTGCCGCTCGAAGAAGTCACCGATGCCATCATCGTGATTTGCGGAATTCGATTCCGGCGCCTGATCTTCCGGCCGCGCCTGTCGGCGTCGTAATTGGTCCAGGCAAACGTTGGTGACGATGCGGTAGAGCCAGGTGTAGAAGCTGCATTCGAAGCGGAAGCGATAGAGATTGCGATAGACCTTCAGGAAAGCTTCCTGGTAGACGTCGCGGGCGTCCTCGGGACGCTTCATCAGGTTCAGCGCTAGCCGCAACACGTCGCGGTCGTAGCGACGCACCAGTTCCTCGAAGGCAGCGCGGCTACCCGCCTGCGCTTCAGCCACCAAGCAACGCTCATCGAGCTGGGGCAACGAAGCCACCGTAGCCAGGGCGGCCCCGGTACCGGCAGCCTGGCCCAAAACATTCGCCAAAGCCAATCGAGGAAGCGGCATTTTCGCTTTCTATTCGCGCCGAGCCGGTGTTACGGCTTTGACCATAACACCTTAGCCCAATTCTAAGCCTTCATCCGAAGTCCAGCCAAAGAGAGTACCACCCAAATTGGACGCAAGTCAGCGCAGTGGGTAAGCAGCCGCCCCCCGCTGTTATAACGCTTCAGCCGAACGATTTGTTTCCAGTTTTTCACGAACCAGTAGTGGCCGATCCTTCGATCGGTCGATCTTGAGAAAAAGTCCGCTCTACCTCTCCCGAAGAAACCGATGTTCCTGAAGTGATCGGGTTTCCGAGGTGACTGGCGTCCTGGAGGGGATTCAGAGCTTCAGCTCCGACATAAAGGCAAGCTACCAACGGGCTTAAGCCCCTGAGGAAACACTCTTGTCGTGAATTACCGCGCAGGGTTCAATGAAAGCCAGGCTTTCATACTGGAGGCCGTCCGGAAAGTCTTCGAATTCAGCTTCGCCCCAACAGTCTCCCAATACACAGTGGCGCTGCTAGTCAGACTATCAATGCACAATCGCTTGTGAACGTTGGTCGCCAGATCCGGCAGCGTACTCCGAAACCATGCCACGCTTGCGTCTTCGCTTTCGGCGACTTCGACGAAGCCATCCCCGCGCGCAGCGACCTGAAATTCGTAGAGTCTTTCCATGGTGACTCCATTCTACGCTCATTCCCGTGCAATCCCCGGGACGCGCCCAGTTTCATTCCTGGCCGCCATTAGCGGTTCGTGTACCATCGGGCATGGCTCACTCTTTCGCCAGCTTGCTCGGAGGCCCAAAGCGCGATGGTCGGCATTCTCGTCCACGGCAACAATCACTTCATCCTGAGCGGGCCCCGCCCCGACGAAGCCGTTGCACTCGAACTCGCGCGCCACTGGTCGATCATCCAGATCGGCCCGCCAAAATCGCAAACCCTCGACCAGTGGCAAATTCGCACCAAAGAATTCCGCGAAAATCTCGAATGGGCAGTCATCGTCCCGGGCGAACGTGACACCTCTCCGGGCGTTGCTCAGTTGCTTGAAGAACTCTCCGCTCGCGGCGTGATCATCGACCGTTGCCGCCAACGTTGTCGGTAACGGTTTCGTGGCACAGCCATTTCTGTCTGAGCCACGAGGGGGCCTGTGGCCTTTTCAAGAAGGCAACATCAAACGAGCACGTCAGAGCGGGTTCTCGGTCGGCGCCGCGACCGGACTTTCTCCGGCCCGCATTCGCCACGCGAAAACCGGCCAAGCCAAAAGCGCCACGAGCACAGCCACAACCCCATACCCATTCAATCGGTAAAACCGATCCGGCTGCCCCAGGAACTCAGCCGCGTCACTCACCAGCGTAATAATTGCCAGGACTAAGAAACACCCAAGAATATTGAACCGCATCACGTAGCGCACTCCAAGGAAGATCGCACTCAGAACGACCAACTCCGCAACCCACTGCTTGGCGAAATCCGCTGCGTTTCCCCAGTTGCCGCTCATCAACGCTAGCGTTCCCATCAAGAACACTACCGCCCGCAACCAGGGCGCCCGCATCTGCGACACGATAAAAGATGCTGCCAGCGCGACTACACCGGTAAACAACAAACTGTGCCGCAGCGAAGCGCCGAGCACGGCAGCGAAAGGAAAATACGCATCGAAATCTGTTCCGAAAGCCGCGCCGGCGGAACGATGCGCCGTCGGCCAATGCTGGGAAACCGCTTGCAGTATCGTCTGCAAGCCGATGAGCGCTCCCGCTCCACCCAGGCCTATAAACAACGCGTCGCGGTAGTATGCAGCAGGCATTCCAGTCCAGCCGGGGAAAGTTTCTTCCACAAACGTGCGTTTGGCAAAATACCAAGCCATGCCAAACACCAGGGCAAGCAGGCCTGCGGAAAACGGCCCGCCAACGATGCCTCCAATGGCAAAAGTGCCGATCCAAAACTTTAAGGGTTGTGCCGTGTCGTACTGACCGAGGAAAGCGGGAATGGCATTTCCCAACGCGAACACCAACACAAACCCGCCAAATCCCCAGATCGCCCACAGCGACAACCGTTTCCACGGAATCGACCGCGCGTCGTCCGACCGCAGATTTTTCAGAAAAATTACGAACGCCGTGATACCCAATCCACCCAAAACTAAAATGGGAATGGCGATCGTGAAAATCATTCGAGAAATCGTTAGCTCTTCCTGTTTCCGCCTCCAGTCGTCGGGAACCTTGATATAGGTCCCATAAGTCCCTTCACCTTCCGGCGTGCCGGCTCCTTGCCAATAGTAAGAGCTCCGGTAGTCGGTGACTTCGTCACCGAGGACCGCGATTTTGATTCGCGCGTAAGCGTGATTGTCTGCGTCGGACGACGATGAACTGCTGCCATCGAGCGGAGTGTTCTGCTGCCAGGTGAGCAGGTGATCGACGCGATGAGGGCGCCGATCGGACCGGGATTCGACAAGACTCCATTGCTTCAGATCGATCTTTTTTTCCGCCGTCAAAAATTTCTCGGCCCGTGTAACCGCATCTTCCTTGCTGAGTGAAGCTCCGGGTGACTCTTCCGCCAGCTTGTGGTTCACCGCGAAGAGTGAGCCGTCCGGCTGGAGTTTGACGGAATATTCTTCCGGCTGGCTGTCTCGGAAATAGCGCACCTGCCACAACGCTCCAGGCACTTGCGTTGCATAAATGTCGTTCAGGCGCGCAACGCCAATGCGCTCGCGGAGAAATTCGCTGGCGCCCCCGTCGGTCATGTTCACGAAGAGCGTCGCGCGAATGTAGGAGTTGGGATCGACGCCCCGGTGCCGCAGGACTTCGTCACCGCGCGCGCGGGCAGTTTTTGCGTTCACAGACAACTTCAAATAATCACCGATGGCATCTGGCTTCAATCGCCATGCCAGCAATCCACCAGCGAGCAGGCAGACCGCAAGAAAACCGAGCATTGCCGGAGCTAGCGCATCGTATCGTCGAGCCTGAACCGCCGCTCTCGCGGGTGCCCTTGCCGTCACCTTGCTCAAATCAGGATGCGCCGCCGCGCTATTCAACAAATCCTCGTCGGGCTCGAATCGTCCTCGCGTCAAATGCGAAATACCCGAAAACGCCAGCGGTGCGACCGCCGCCGCCGCGATCACCGCACCCGAAATCTTGAAATACAAGCTGTTCGACCGCACCAGAAACAATCCCACCAGCGACGCATCCACCGTGTAATGCCAGATCAGCGTCGCCAGTATGCCCCACCGCAGCATCACCAACCCCGCGACGATCCCGATAATCCCGATCTCGATCCCACGAATGTACGCAGGCTCCTGCGGATAGTTGCTGTGCAGAAAGCCCCACAAAAACGCCGGCACGATCACCGCGATCCATCGCGACTTCGTAAACCTCGCGAAAAAGGGAATCGCGAACAAGCGGAAAGTGAACTCTTCGTTGGTGGACGCCAGCAGCCCAATCGCGGCGCCCGAAATCCACGGAAACGCGGTGTTCACCGATTCCTCGTAGTTCAACTCCTGTGGCGCCCATGCGCCGTAGTGCGTCGCTACCACGTAAAACGCCACCACGTATCCAATGTGCGCGGCCGCAAACGAAAGCCCCACAACCGCAGCCGAGAAAAATTCCTTCGAGCGCAATCCCCGCAGAGTAAACGCTTTGCTCAACTGCAATTGCCGCGGCTGCGACTCGCGATACAGCGGCTCTGCTGCGGGAAGGACCAGCGTGATGGTCAATGCCGTCAAAATCGAAAGCAGCAGCGCCGAGCCGATCTTCAGCGCGATGAAACTCGCATAAGCCGTATTGGTGTCGTAGCCCGCGCTCCACAGCGGCCATCCGTTCAAGTTTTGTAGGAACAGCAACGTGGCCGCGACCGTACCCACCACGATCGCTCCCCTCCACGAAGTCTGCCCGTGATTCGTAAGCCGGATCGCCAGCCACACCGCCATCGCCAATATCAAAATGTAGGGAACCGTAAACGCCGCGGCCAGCGTATCGTTCCCCGACCTCAGCTTCTTGAAATCGCGTTTCCACGCCTCCGGCACCTGCAGATATTCTTCGCTCCCGCCAACGTCACCGCCGCGCACGCTCGCTTCCAGCCGGTACGGCGCATCCTTCGCGCGAAAGCCGTGCTTCTCCCAGGTGAACGACCAATCCAACCGGTTGGGCCGTTTGTTGGAGTTCGCCTCCTCAGGCAGAAAATCCCAGCCATTCAGATCCACGCCCAACTTGCCGCTGAGAAAATTCTGCGCCTTCCCCTCCGCCACAGCCCGCTCAAGCGACGCGCCCGCGCGCGCCTCTTCGATCTTGTGCTCGTACCCCACGATATTTCCCGACGGGCTGACCCGTACATCAAACTCTTCTTCCTGCTGCGGCCGGAAAAAACGCACATCCCAATACCAGATGTTCAGCTGCGACGACATCAATTGGTTGGCCTGCTGCAAGCCCAGCTCGCGTTCTAGATACGTCTTCGCGTTGTCGTCCACATCGAAAACAATCGACGACCGATACCCGTCAACGTTCTCGCCCAACCCGCCCACAAAACTCCGCGCCCGCGTCAGCGCCTCCCCTCGCGAAACCCGAAAATCAACCGACGCCTCCGGAAACGCCCGGAAAAAGTAGTGGTGCGCAAACCACACCCCCACAATTCCCACCAACACCCAGAGCAAAAGCCCCCGTTTGTCCGCCCCGGTCAACCGATCGCCAGACAAAACCCCTCCTCAACTCCGCCAAGCAGTTCTCACTCTATAGACCCCCCAGCCAACCACGCAAGCTGAAGTGGCCGATCTTTAGATCGGTCAAGCCTGCTGCTGCTCGCCCCTCACCGACCCGCCACCACATCCCAACCCACCCGCAATGGTATAAATGAAGCAGCAATGAGCACCGCCACCGTCGCTCGACGAATGCCGCCTCTCACCCTAGCCACCGAAGTGCGCATGATCAAAGGAGTAGGCCCGCAGCGCGCCGAACTACTAGCCAAGCGCGGTCTGTACACGCTCGAAGATCTGCTCACCTATCTACCCTTCCGCTACGAAGACCGCATCCACTTTTCCAATATCAAGGACATCCAGCCTAACGGCATCTACACCATCCGCGCCAAAGTAATGAGCGGCCAGGCCATCCGCGGCATGCGCCGCGGCGACGCTATCTATCACTTGCTGGTGCAAGATGCCTCCGGCGGTTTGCTCCCCTGCAAATTTTTCCACGGCGGCTACCTCGAAGGCCGCTTGAAACCCGGCCAATCGCTGGTGCTGCACGGCAAAGCCGAAATCGACCGCCTGCGGCCCGCCCGCCTCGAGATGGTCAATCCGCAAATGGAAATGCTCGCCGAAGGCGAAGCCGATTCCACCGAGGTCGGCCGCATCGTGCCAATCTACGAAGCGATCGGCACCTTCGGCTCCCGCTCCATTCGCCGTGCAATTTATGCCGCGTTGCAGATTCTCGATCCCCGCATGCCGGAAGTCTTACCCGAAGAATTGCGCGTACGCCTGGGATTTCCTCTTCGCAGCCAGGCCATCGCGCACACGCACTTTCCGCCTCCGGGAGAATCGATCGACTCTCTCAATGCCTATCGTTCTCCAGCCCAACAGCGCCTGATCTTCGAGGAATTTTTCCTCTATCAACTCAGCCTCGCGCTCGACCGCAGAACCGCCCACAAAGAAAACGCCATCGCCTTCAAGTTGCGCGAAGACAATGTGCGCGAAGCCATCAAGCGTATCCTGCCGTTCAAGCCGACCGCCGCGCAAAAGCGCGTCCTCGGCGAAATCGCCGCCGACCTGGAAAAGCCCGCCCCGATGAATCGTCTGCTCCAAGGCGACGTCGGCAGCGGCAAGACCATCGTCGCGCTGCAAGCCGCGGTGATCGCCATCGCCAACGGCTGCCAGGCCGCCCTTATGGCGCCGACAGAAATTCTCGCGGTCCAGCATTACCTTTCCGCTCGCCGCATCCTCGAGCACGCCAGCTACAAAGTGGAACTCCTGATCAGCGGCATGAAGGGCAAAGAGAAAGCCGCCGCCCTAGACCGCATTCGCACCGGCGAAGCACATCTCGCGGTCGGCACCCACGCCCTGATCGAAGACAACGTGGAGTTCGCGCATCTCGGCTTCGTAGCTATCGACGAGCAACATCGCTTCGGCGTGCTGCAACGCAAGCGCTTGGTGGACAAAGCCGCGGCCCACGGCCACGCCCCGCACGTCCTGGTGCTGACCGCGACTCCAATTCCGCGCACCTTGTCGCTCACGCTATACGGCGACCTCGATGTCTCCATCCTCGATGAGCTTCCGCCGGGCCGCACGCCGATCGAAACGCATTTGACCACCGAGCCGCACTTGAACGGCGTGTGGGGTGGTGTGCGCCGCGAAGTCGAAGCGGGGCACCAGGCGTACGTCGTATACCCAGTAATCGAGGAATCGAAACTGGAGCTGAAAGCCGCGATGGAAGAATTCGAGCGGCTGTCGCGCGAAGTTTTTCCCAAATGTAAACTCGGCCTCTTGCACGGCCGTCTTTCCAGCGACGAAAAAGACGACGTGATGCAGCGCTTCCGCAAAAACGAAGTCCAGATTCTGGTCGCCACCACGGTTGTTGAGGTTGGCGTCGATGTGCCCAACGCAACGGTGATGGTCATCGAACACGCCGAACGTTTCGGCCTCTCGCAACTCCACCAGCTTCGTGGACGCATCGGACGCGGCGCCGCCAAATCGCACTGCGTGCTCGTCGGCCCCGTCCGCATGACCGACGAAGCCCGCGCCCGCCTCGAGACCATGGTGCGCACCTGTAATGGCTTCGAGATCGCCGAAACCGATCTGGAACTCCGCGGCCCCGGCGAATTTTTCGGTACCCGCCAATCCGGCGCCCTCGGCTTCCAGATCGCCAACCCCATCCGCGACCGCGACGTCCTCGAACTAGCCCGCCGCGAAGCCTTCGCCCTAGCCGATGACGCTCCCCGCGCCAGCGAACTCGACCGCATCCTCCGCCGCCTCCCATCCGAATGGCAGCGCCGCTACCACCTGGCACGCATCGGCTGAGTTTTACCCTCGATCTCCCATGCGCGTTATCGCCGGAACCTACCGCAGCCGTATCCTGAAGAGTTTGAAGGGGCTCGCTCTTCGTCCTAGTAGCGATCGCCTCCGCGAGACTCTGTTCAATGTCTTAGGCAGCGCGGTCGACGGCGTGCGCTTCATCGACGTTTTTGCTGGCACCGGAGCCGTCGGCATCGAAGCCCTCAGCCGCGGCGCAAGTGAAGTTGTCTTCATCGAGAATCATGCCCCCGCCGCCACCCTCATTCGCCGCAACCTCGAATCCCTCGGCATCCGCACAGGAGCGACCGTCGTTGTTCTAGACGCCCTACGCGCCCTCGAAAACCTTGCCGCCAAGCACCGCACCGGCCAGCCAGCCTACGATCTCGTTTTCGTCGATCCGCCCTATGCCGCGGCCCAGGAATATGCCCAAGTCCTCCGCTTCCTGGGCACAACTTCTTTCCTGAGTCCGCAAGCAAAGGTCATAGTCGAGCATCGCCGCAATTTCGACCTGCCAGACTCATTCGGCACCCTGCGACGAGCCCGTGTACTGCGCCAAGGCGACGCAACCCTAAGCTTTTACTCCGCAGAAACCGCGCGTTCGTGATCCTGTCCTGGCGAAGTCCTTGTAGCGCCGCCATCCTGGCGCTCTTTCTTGTCCCATACCAGGCCGGGCCTCAGCCCTCCAACGTCGTCTGAAAGAATCTTTTCTTTTCGGGGCTACAGTGCCAATTGGGGTTAGACCGAGAGTCGAGTCTCTTGACGCAATCTGGCGACGTCCTTCGTTGGCGCACTCCCGAAGAAGCGGCTGTATTCCCTACTGAACTGCGAAGCACTTAGATAACCCACGCGCTGACCTGCAGTACCCGCATCCGCAGTCGCGGACAGCATGAGGCGCCTCGCCTCCTGGAGGCGCAGCGCCTTTTGATACTGCAGCGGGCTCATCGAAGTGATCGACTTAAAGTGTTCATGAAAAGAGGAAACACTCATGTGCACCAATTCGGCCAGCTCTTCGACTTTCATGGGCTGAGAGAAGTTGGCGCGTAGCCAGGAAATCGCCTTCGCAACTCGGTCCACGCTCGACTCTGCAAAGCCCATTTGAGCCATGCGAGCACCAATGGGGCTGCGTAGCAGTCGGATCAGAATCTCATCCACCACAAGTGGGGCGAGCAAATCAGCGTCTCCGGGCTGCGCTAGGCACTCCACTAACCTCGTCGCCGCGTTGACAATGCTCGCATCGAGCGGAGTTACGTAAACGGCGCTTCTCTGTTGAACGGGAGGCAGACCGTGTGGAAATACTTTCAAGACAACCTCGGCAATCCTATGAGGGTCGAAGTCGAGCCTTAGAGCAAGGTAAGGCTCGGAATGGCTAGCCCGTGTGATTTGGGCAGCAACTGGGAGAGCAATGGAGAACACAAGCATACGCGACGCGTCGTACTCGTAGACCTCCTGCCCCACGATGACGGTCTTCACTCCTTGCGCGATGATGCACAACGAGGGCAAGTGGAGGGCGTGCACACATTCCTCGTTGATTCGTGAAAAACGGCTAACGTGCAAACCAGGAATGCGGAGATCAAAAATACCGTCGTGAGGAGCATACGCGGCAATCAGGCGCGCCAATTTGGCCATATCTGGCTCGCTTGCGCCGGCTCCGTTGCCCGCCCGCCGCAAAGACACCACTTTGCCCTTCGGGTTCACGCCTTTGAGAATACCTCCCTTGGGATCATCATGGCGCTCAGCGTATCTGAGCAAGAACGGCAACGTCGAATTTGGAATAGTACTTCTTCACGTCGCTAGTCCCGTACTTGTTGCGGAATTTCTCGACCACGCCTGACACCTGCGTGGCATCACGAATAGGAATGGCCTTGAATTCAGCCTTTGCGCTCCCCGCCTCAATCCCAATTAACGAGTTTTTGAGCACATTCTTATACCACTGTGTATCCGACCCCTGCACCGGGAGCAGGTAGATCGTATCTTCGTCCAATACGAACCAGCCCGGGATCGAAATGGCGCGTCCTGACTTTCTGCCTATCACACTGATGGTAATTTCCCGAGATCGCGAGAGGCGGTCTCTCAAGGCATCACTTCGGGCTGGCCTATTGCTCATTCTCCACCTCCTTTATTTACTCGCGCGGTACTGCTCGTCGCTCACCTGTTCCATCCAATCGACCACCTTGCCGTCCTTCTTTTCCTGAATGGCGACGTGCGTCATGGCCGTGGTCAGCGTAGCCCCATGCCAATGTTTCTCGCCGGGCGAGCACCAGACCACATCGCCCGAGCGGATTTCCTCGACTGGCCGTCCCCAACGCTGTGCCCAGCCGCAACTCACCGTTACGATCAACGTCTGACCGAGTGGATGTGTATGCCACGCAGTCCGCCCGCCGGGCTCGAAAGTTACGTTGGCACCTTGAACGAGTGCCGGATCAGGTGCCTGAAATAGTGGATCGATCCGCACATGCTCGAGACACCGAGCCCGTTCACTGTGATCTTTGAAGCGCGGCTTTCGATCTCGCCGAGTGATTTGGAGAGGCGCCTATTCAGCGCTCCCAAGTGACTCTCCAGTGTTCATCCGGGCGAGTCGACCTCACGATGAGCTGTTTGCCCGAGAACTCGAACGCGCGCGGCAGGTCCTTGCCAACAAGAGTCCGCACCAACGCGCCCTCAACGTGAAAGGTGAAGACGTGAGTGCTTTCATTGATCTCATATGTGCCAAAGGACGCCTCGTACCCGCCTTGCGAATACTGCTCAGGCCCAGTAGGGGTTTGTGGCTGCGGGTTGCGTTCCATGACCTGCACTGACATGTGACCGTCGCGTGTGAACACAAGCAGCCCCGTAGAGTCGGCCCTGTGAGTTTTCCCGTCTGCGCCTTCCGCTTCGAGCGAGGCCAGCCGCCACGCTCCGACAAACCGTCCCCCGATACCCCCATTTCCACCGCGATTCTGGCCGCCCGACACAGTCATCGCGGTCGCACCGATAAGCAAAGACACTACGCCAAGCAAAAGCGGTTTTTTCATGTCGGCTCCTCGCCACTCGTGTCTGCTTGTGGCTTCTTGCGGCTCTCGATTGTCTTTCGCTGCTCAGCGCCCCACCATTTTTTGCAGCTCTTCGGGGTACCGAGCACCTTGAACCGCGATCTTTGAGGCCGCGGTCTCCAGTTCGCGGAGATCTTCGCGCGAGAGTTCGACGTCAGCGGCTCCGAGGTTTTCTTCGAGCCGATGCAGCTTGGTTGTGCCGGGAATTGGGACAATCCAAGGCTTCCGCGCAAGCAGCCATGCAAGCGCGATCTGCGCAGGTGTCGCTTTCTTCTGTTGCGCAAATCTGCCAAGCAGATCCACCAACGCCTGATTCGCTTTCCGGTTCTCTGGGGTAAATCGAGGGACGATGTTGCGGAAATCGCTTTTGTCGAACTTCGTATCTTCGCTAATCTTTCCGGTAAGGAAGCCTTTACCAAGGGGACTGAATGGAACGAACCCGATCTCGAGTTCCTCCAGTGTCGGGATCACCTCCGCTTCAGGCTCTCTCCACCAGAGCGAATATTCACTCTGGAGTGCGGTGACGGGCTGAACGGTGTGTGCGCGACGAATCGTTTGCACTCCAGCCTCAGAAAGGCCGAAGTGCTTCACCTTGCCTTGTTGAATGAGGTTCTTCACCGCACCGGCGACGTCCTCGATCGGGACGTTCGGGTCAACACGGTGCTGGTAGAACAGATCGATGACATCGGTCTTGAGCCGCTCAAGCGAGGCTTCAGCGACCTCCTTGATGTGCTCTGGCCGACTGTCCAGCCCGGCCTGTTTTCCGGTGTTCGGATCAAGTTTGAACCCGAACTTGGTGGCTATCGCCACTTTTCTACGGAACGGAGCGAGAGCTTCACCCACGAGTTCTTCGTTCGTGAACGGGCCGTACACTTCGGCGGTGTCGAAGAATGTGACGCCGCGTTCCACGGCCGCGCGGATGACCGAGATCATCTCGTGCTTTTCTCCGGCCGGACCGTAGCCAAAGCTCATTCCCATGCAGCCGAGCCCGATAGCCGAGACTTCCAAATTGCTTTTTCCAAGTCTGCGCTTCTGCATTGTTCCTCCAGCTGCGCCGCATGTCGGCCCACAGGTAAGGCTGAGAACTCGCCTAGCCTCAACGACGAGAAAGTGTAGTCCCATTAGGCTTCGGGCGTTTGCCTATTTCGAGGGTGCCGCACCGTACGGGCAGGGATGCGGCACCCAAAGGCGTTTTTCGGAATTAAGGCGCGGCCACGCGCCAAAAACAAAGGGACGGGACTCGCTTAGGAGTCCCGCCCCGCGATGTTTGCGTGCAACGCTTCGGCTTATAGCGGTGGTGCTGCCGGCCTGGGGTCCGGTTGCAGCCACTTCGGCGCAGTTCCCAGATCGAATGCAAGTGCGATGGCAATGCCTAGGAACAGGGTGTAGAGCACAAGATCGAAGACCACCCAGAAGCCATCAACCGGCAACAGCCCGGAAAGCAGCAGGACAACGGAGTCCCAGAAGATGAACTTACTGGTGTAGGTCTCTTTCACCGGCACATAGAAAAGGCAGACGGAAAGGAACAGCGGCATCCATGGAACGCCGATGTCGTTGGCGTGAAAGATGCCCGGCGCCGAGTAGGACGAAGTGTCCCACGGGGAGAAGCGTTCGGTTAGCAGCATGGCGAGGCGAACCGCGGCGAACGTGAGCGGCGCGCCGGCGATGAGCCGCTCGCGCTTGTTCATGCGGTAGAGCAGCCCACCAAGCAGAACCAAGATGATGAGGGGAGCGAGCTCCAGAACCCGGTGCGAGAAGACCAGGATGAGCACGAAGAAAATCGCGGCGGAAGACCTCGCGACATTCGTGTCTAACGGACCGACCAGTGCTTCGATGCCGGACTCACTGGGTTTCTGTAAGTCACCGAGAGTGATGGGATTGTAGGCGCCGCGCGAGACATCACGGCGCGGTTGATTGGGCACAGAACGTTCCGGATGGTCGTTGAAGGAATGGTCAGTCATGGCTTTAGCTCCTCATGAGAAAGCGGAGCCGGGGACGCTGGCTCCAAAAGACCGGCATCGCGAAGTAACGAGAGAACGCCGCCCCGTACGGGCTTGAGGAACGGCAACTTCACCAGCGAGAGGAAGTGCACGAGCAGCGCGAGAGTGCCGTCCACGAGGTTGCGGGTGCGCTTCTGCTGCGGCGAATCGTCATAGATGCAGTAGAGCAAAATCCCTGTATGCAAAGCCCAAAGTGCGGAAGGAAGAATGGCGCGCAGATCATCGGCGAGGTGCTCCTCGTCAAGGGCCAGGGAAAACGTGGCCATGCTTTGCTGGCGGTTCTGACGCGTCCCGGCACCCAGCGGGGAGAGCGGGTGCTCGGGCTGTCCAGCAAACCGGAAGAGGGCGCTCAGGAGTTTACGATCGTTCTGAAGGATGTCGAGCTTGGTGTGAAACGCCACTCGCAGGCGATCGAGAAGGCTTTGACGGCCCTGAGCTAACGCAGCTGACACCCGGCTGTAGTGTTCGGCCTGAACCTCGTCATAGTAAGCCTGAATGATGGCTTCTTTGCTGGGGAAGTAGTAGTAGGCCGCTCCCAAGGACAGGTCGGCGGCTGCAGCGATGTCCCGCATGGTCGTATCGTCGAGGCCTCGTTGACGGAACAGACCAAGCGCGGTCCGGAGAATCTGGAAGCGAGTCTCTTGGGATTTCGACAAGCTCTTTGTTGTTTTGAACATGTTCGAAATGTATACGATCAAGGGCGCTTTGTCAAGGAAAAAATGGACATGTTCAAAAAATCCCGTCAGTCCTATTAACCGCAATAGTTTCTGATATTTAGCGCATTCGCCATGCTCACAATTTAAGACCCTGCCCCACCCGCCTGTCCCAGATAGGCTCACTCGCGCACTCCACTTCGACCACACTTGCCGCCTCCTCATCGATCCCACGGCCTTTAACTGACGATCCAGCGGGCTTGTAGCGTTGGGCTGTAATAAGGTTGCGATGCCACTCCGCAGCATTGAACCTGTCTTTCCGGTTCCGTCTGGGCTTTGCACTAGCCATACTCATAATTCTACGCCGCCGTGCGGTGACTTGTCTCCAGAAGGATGATGCCACATCCTGCAAAATGATCTATGAAGACTGCAGCCCGGCTGGCTTTACTCGCGACTGTCGCGGTCGAAGATTTATTGTGAATAGTGTTGAGTGAATACAGTTTTCCGTTCGTGCCTCTTGTTCAGCATGTAGGTCAATGCCTGGTAACGCTCATTTTTCTTGTCGCCAATATGACGTCGATGTTAATGATGATTGCCATGTTTGTTGAGACAGTCAGGTCGTTCTCTCAGATTTTATCTCCACGGCATTTTGTAGGATCCGCTGAAACACCGCGGCGGCTGTGGCGATAATGGCAGAGACGAAAATAATAAAGGCCCCCATCATGGCTCCGCCGGCAACATCGTCCGTGCCGCGTACAAATATGAAAATGTAGGCTTCTGCTCCGACAATAAAGAGCGCCGTTGTTAATGCGCAGTACTTGATGATCCGCAAAGCTCGCACAGAACGCTGGGAAAATATTTCGTTTCGTCGGGCATATCCTAATATCTTGAATGCCTGGTAAAGACCGACAAAAAATGGGACGAAGGCCAGGTATATATACGCCAGGAATGGATCCTTGAAGTAGATCTCAAAAAGCGTGGCGTTCACGTTCCTGCCCTCGACTTGGGGTTC
>Ga0137403_10002164_pt1 | contig 24146 bp, 22 predicted proteins | sample CZOMad2_1_16fung_FD_122057 | JGI IMG/M metagenome (GOLD analysis project Ga0137403, IMG submission 122057) | Vadose zone soil fungal communities from Angelo Coast Range Reserve, California, USA - CZOMad2_1_16fungal (Hybrid Assembly) | ecosystem: Environmental > Terrestrial > Soil > Vadose zone...
CGTCGTCCGTAGCCGCTCAGACTCAGTAGTTCGCCGGGCCGCCGGACACGGACATCCGCGGCTCGATCGGCTCGACCCCGATGTGGAGGAGCAAACAGGCCTACACCTGTGCCATGCCGCCATCCACGAACAATTCCGTTCCCGTGAATGTCCGCGCAAACGAACGCACGGCGGCTTTTGTGGCGCTATAGACACTATTCGCCGTCAACCCTTTACTGGCGACTATGGACGCATTCAGAATGATAGAGGCACGATCCGGCATGAGCGGGAGCGCCTTCTGCACCGTGAACAGGAGGCCTCTTACGTTGACGTTGAAGATCGAGTCATAGTGCTCCTCAGTTATCTGGCCGAAGGGGGCATATGTCGCAACGCCCGCGTTCGCGAAGACAACATCGAGCTTGCCCTTCTCCCGCTTGATTTGTGCGAAGAGGCGATCGAGATCGCCAAGGTTAGAAACGTCTCCTTGTATGCCGGTGACATTTCTCCCGATCTCCTTGACCGCCGCCGCCAACTGCGGATCGCGGCGCCCCGTAATGAAGACGTACGCGCCTTCGTCGACAAACTCCTTCGCCGTCGCCAGGCCAATGCCGCCATTGCCGCCAGTAATGAGGGCAGTTTTTCCTTCAAGCTTACCCATATCCTCCCTCCTTGGTTCCGGGTGATGGCCCTGGAGCGACATCGGTTTTCTCACCGTGCCACCAGACCCCTTCCTCTTCGTGCGGGGTTTGGCGGGACGCGGCTCCGGCTCGATCTCCGCTTCTTGACGGCGACACGAAGCAAGTGGGCCAACCGCCGTTGCGCGTCTGCCCATGCCGTCGCACCCCACTCGCGGAGGACCTTGTTTTGAGCGCGGGCCCAGAGCGGACGTGCGGCCTCCAGGGCTCTTCTCCCTTTCGATGTGAGGGTCATTGCCTTGATGCGCCCGTCGGGGTGCGGAACACGCTCGATCACACGATCCCGCTCCAGGAGGTTGAGGCTTCGCGTCAGCGTCGTCTGGTCGATGGCGAGCATGTACTCGAGTTGCCTCAGGTTCGCCTCACCTAGGCGGGCGATGGCCGCGAGAATGCTGAACTGAGTCACCCGCAAACCGCTCGGCCGCAGGACATCGTCGTACAGCTGGGTGACGGCCCGGCTCACCATGCGCAGCGTGCTGCAGACACAGGGCGACAGGCGTTCGCGGCCTTGGCCGTTCGTCGGTCTCGTCTGTCGTCCGCTCATGGCGCCATGCTACCCGCCATGCCGGCGCCGCGCAAGCACATTATATGCAGCTACATATTAGTGCAGCGTCACATTTGACTCCTGAACCGCTGCGCTTAAGGGTGGCCTCGGGCAGCCCCTCGAGCGCTGCGCGCAGTAGTCGCGAGCCGGCATGACTGTCCCCACGCTTGATGAACAGGACCCCCATCGAAGCTTTGAGCCCAGCTGATCCAGGGCTTCCTGCGGAGGCGCTTGGCAGACTAGATGGCGCGAGCGTCCATGCAGCTAGATTGCAGGTGCCTTCGACTTCAGCAGGGATGCGATGAATGTGGGGTTGAAGAGTCGATGCGACAGCTTGGGTGACCGAGGCTTCGCGGGCGGCCCTCCGAGGAGGGGTGCCCTCCAGAACTCCTATCGCGTGCTTGCGGAAAAAGGAGGGCGCAGGCCCCGCGGGTCCGTTACCGGCGTCATAGGTATGGGCCGCGCTTCACACTCTCGGCATGGAGGCAACGTGCGAACTGGGCCAAAGGGTCTTCGGCTGATTACTGGCGTGAGCATGGTCGGCGCGATGACGGGCGCGCCAGTCGCGTCCACGCTTCCGGCCGGGTCCCCGGACCGACCGTGACCGACCTGCTCGCCGCGCGCTCGCAAATGGCCATGTCACTGGCCTTCCACATCATCTTCGCGGTGGTGGGCATCGGCATGCCCGTCCTCATGGTGGTAGCCGAGTGGCGGTGGCGCCGGAGCGGCGACCCGATCTTCCGGGAGCTGGCGCAACGCTGGGCCAAGGGCACCGCCATCCTCTTCGCGGTCGGGGCCGTCTCCGGCACGGTGCTGAGCTTCGAGCTAGGGCTACTGTGGCCTGGTTTCATGGCCGAGGCCGGCGCGCTCATCGGCATGCCGTTCTCTCTCGAGGGGTTTGCCTTCTTCACCGAGGCGATCTTCCTCGGTATCTATTTCTACGGCTGGGAACGCATCTCACCCGGCGCCCACCTGGCCGCGGGAGTGGTGGTGGCGGTCAGCGGCGCGCTGTCCGGCATCTTCGTGGTAATCGCCAACGCGTGGATGAATGCCCCCACCGGCTTCGACCTCGTGAACGGCCGGCCGGTGAACATCGACCCGATCGCCGCCATGCTCAACCCGGCCGCCTTCCCGCAGACGCTGCACATGACGCTGGCGGCCTACGCCGCCACCGGCTTCGCCGTGGCCGGCATCCACGCGCTCCGGCTCTTGCGCGCCCCGGGAGCGGATTCGACCGCCGCGCGCTCGGGGTGGCCCTCCTGGTGGGCGCTCCCGCGGCACTGCTCCTGCCGCTGTCGGGCGATCTGAGCGCCTGCCACGTCGCGCAGTGGCAGCCGGCGAAGCTCGCGGCCATGGAAGTGCAGTTGAGGACCGAGACGGGTGCACCGCTTCGGTGGATGGCCGGGCGAAGCGACGGGAGAGACGCGGTACGCGCTCGAGATTCCGCGGGGGCTGTCCCTGCTCGCTTTTCACGATTGAATACCTGCCGCCAATGGCTAATGAGCGTGTGAACGGTCGGGGACATAGGTAACAAAAGAGTCCGGGGACATGGGTTACACATGTCGACGATAGAGTTTTAAGGTTTCGGTAGGTCAAGCCGGCAGGGCTATGCCGAGGAGGCCGGGCTGATCGCCGAACATTTCTGACCGATCGGAAGCGCGCGGGGATAAGGCCGTCGCGGAATCCCGAGCGGGAGGAGTTCATGAAGCGTAGAGATTTTATTCTGTCAATGCTGTCTGCTGGCTTGGCTGGCCCGCTCCGGAGCACCAAGGACAGCAGGGCCGACACGACCGCGGTGCGGGGTCTGAGCGACATGCCGACGCTGGGCGGCACCGGGCAGGCTCAGCCTATGACGACCCGCGCAGGCCAACCCCTACGCACCCTGCCGAAGCTCGTGAACCAAAGCCAGACACCCGGGGTCTTCGAAGCCAGGCTCACTGCTGTTCCCGCTCGCCTGCACGTCCGCGCTGGCCAGCAGACCGAGTTCTGGGCCTACAATGACATGATCCCGGGCCCTCTCATCGAAGCGACCGCGGGCGACCGGGTGCGCATTCTGTTCGAGAACAAGATCCCCGGTCAGGAATCGACCATCCACTGGCACGGCATGCCGGTCCCCGCCGCACAGGACGGAAATCCCATGAGCCCGGTCCCCAGTGGTAGCCGGCGCGTCTACGAATTTGTCCTGCCCGCCGACAGCGCGGGCTCCTACTGGTACCACCCGCATCCGCACAGGCTCTCGGCCGAGCAGGTGTACCGCGGCTTGGCCGGCGCATTCATCGTCAATCCGAAGAGTGATCCGCTGCCAAGAGACATCCACGACATCATGACCTTCATCACAGATCTTCGGCTCAGCGCTACGGGTGCCATCCCTGCGGACAATATGGTCGACCTGATGAATGGCCGTGAGGGCGACCACCTCCTGGTGAACGGTCAGCAGAATCCCGTGCTGACGGTGGCGCCGGGCTCCACGTGCCGCTTCCGCCTCTACAATGCGACCAACGCGCGATACCTCCGGCTTGCCTTCGAAGACCACGAGATGACGCTCATCGGTACCGACGGCGGGTATGTGCAGGCCCCTGTCCTCGGTCTGAGGGAGGTACTGCTCTCCCCCGCCGAGCGAGCGGATGTCATTGTCACGTTCCGCGGCAGATCTGGTCGTACGGTGGCGCTTCAGACACTGTCCTACGAGCGGGGGTGGATGGGAGGCGGCAAGCCTCCATCCCAGACGCTATCGCTGCTGACCGTGACGCTGGCTGGCGTTCCCGTTAGGGCGGTCGTGTTGCCGACGAAGCTCCGCAAGATCGAGCAGTTGGGTACGCCGGGTGCAATCAAGCGTCTGGAGTTCGGCGAACGGATGACCATGGGAGACGGCATGAGCATGTCCGGTGGTGGCATGGACCACACCAACATGGGACACGGCAATGATGGCGGGATGGCGATGCAGTTCCTGATCAACGGCAAGGCGTTCGAAATGGGGCGCGTCGATCTGACGACCAGGGCCGGCCAAGTCGAGCTGTGGGAAGTGGTCAACCCAACGGACATGGACCACCCATTCCATCTGCACGGCACACAGTTTCAGGTCACCGAGCGCGAGAGGAACGGGTCCAAGACGAAGGCCCCGTATCTTGCCTGGAAGGACACGGTGAACGTCGCTAAGGCGGAGACGGTGCGATTCAAGGTTCGGCAGGACATGAAGGGGCAGCGCATGTACCACTGCCACATCTTGGAGCATGAAGACCAAGGGATGATGGGTGTGCTTGATGTGATCTGAGGACACGGCTGACGAACAGGAGCATGTCTCCGAGCGGATCAACGCGTCGACGACCGCTGAGCGGCACGGTCACTGACTCGGCAGCACGGTGGAGATCAGCCGTTAGACGTCGAGGCTCGCTACCTCCCGATATCCTGCGGATCCGATCACCTCCCGGCTGCTCGACGACTTGATCCTCGAGCTGCGCGACAGCCTGGGCGCGACCCTGGTCCTGGTCACGCACGAGCTGGCGAGCATCTCCGCCATCGGCACGAACTCGATTTTCTCGACGATGAGACGCCGCCTCCTATCTTGAGACGAGATAACAGGTCAAAGCGTTTCCGCGGCCCACGATGCTTCCTCGCCGTGACCAGGGCCGCATGCATCGTCGGTGACCCTCCGTGGCCTCTCAACATTGAGGCCGTGAGTGATGGAAAGGAACGAGACGTGGCGGGCCGGAATGCTCTGCTCATCGTGACGGTCGCGTTGCTCGCCGCGACGCTCCGACTGGCGCTGCCGGAGCTCCACGTCGAGGTTCCTGGTGCCGAGGGCGCCGCGCTCCCAGGGGAGCCGATTGCCTCGCCCCGACCGACGAAGCAGGAGACAGGAGGCGGCGGCATTCCTCAGCGTCGGTGATACGGATTGTTGCGCAAATCTTTGGCGTCCGCGGCGCACGTACCGACTGTGGTCATCACAAGAGAGAAGGGGGAACGCAATGACTCGAATTCGAGTGACCACAGTGATCATGGGACTTTGTGTCGCGCTGGCCGCCAGTCCCGCGTGGGCAGAGAGCAGCCCGTTCGTCGGCCGGTGGCACTGGAACCGCGCGCAATCCACTCTGCCGCCCGGCGAGCCGTCGCCGAACGATGTCGTCAGCGAGATCTCGCGTGCGGATGGCAACTCGGTGACATGGTCGGTGACGATCGTCACGCCAGACGATCAAGCCCATGTTGTGACGCTCGAGGCTGGAGCCGACGGCGAGTCTCATCGCATCAGCAGCGATACGACGGCGTCGGTCCGTCTGATCGGTGGCGCTCTGCAGACGACGTTCAAGGGCCCGGCCGGTCGATCGGACGTGCAGACGTGCACGGTCTCGGCGGACCACCGGAAGATGACATGCAAAGGCGTCGTGACCGACGGAGCCGGCCACACCGCGAGCTACGTCGACGTATACGACCGGGATGTAAGGGGAGAGCAGCGATGAATCGTCGTCGAATCTTGACGAGAACAGTCCTGGTGTTGCTGCTGGTGGGCGTCGGTCTTGGCCTATCCGCTTGCGCGGAGCCCGTTGATTACGGTTATGGCCCCGACGTCTACGGTTACGGCCCTGACGTGTATGTCGATGGCTGGTTCGGTGGCTGGGATCATCGCGACTTTGATCATCGCCACTTCGATCACGGCGGGTGGGGCCATGGGTTTGCGCATGGGCACTCAGGATTCGCCGGGCATGGTGGCGAAGGTGGTCATGGCGGCTTCGCCGGGCATGGCGGCTTCGCCGGACATGGTGGTGGCGGCTTCGGCGGGCATGGCGGCGGCGGAGGCCACCGGTAAGACCTGCAACGGATGGCGAGGGCAGCATGAACGGCGACAGAGCAGTCGCTGATTTCAGAATCACCCGGCGGCGCCTGCCCAAGGCCGCCCTCGGCATCGCGAAGTAGCATCGACGCCGCGTCGCCATCCGTCGTAGGGAGCGAACCCGACCAAAGTAGGGGTAGACTCCCCTCCCTCGGCCAACTAGCATTGGGGCCGCCCTGGATCACCATTCCCCGATGTGATCGGCGCGCTCACACTCGCTCCGGGAGGAGGTGTGCATCTCTCGGCGGGACCTAACGCTCTGATCGACCGTCTGCATGGAGGTCATATATGGGAGCCGGCGACCGTTCCGTCCAGTTCGACGGCAGTACTCTCGGCGGGCACCGTCACATGTGCGCGTTCTTCAAGAGCCTGGACGAGCAGCACCGGGTGCTTCGCCCGTTCATCAAAGACGGCTTCGACCGGGGGGAGAGGGCCCTCCACATCGTGGACCCCGAGCTACGAGACGAACATCTGAAGCGGCTCGGTGAAGCCGGGATCGATGTGGAACGGTCCATGGCTTCAGGCCAGCTGGACGTGCGGTTGTGGCAAGAGGCGTACCTCCGTGGAGATCGTTTCGACCAGGACGCCATGCTGGCCCTGATCGAGGAACAGCTCCAGTCGGGCGCCGCGGCAGGGTCCCCGCACATCCGACTGATGGCGCATATGGAATGGTCGCTGCTCGACAAGCCCGGCGTGGGTGACCTGCTCGAATACGAGACACGCCTCAACTACGTGCTCCCCAAGTACGACGATCCGGTGATCTGTACGTACGATCTGTTGAAGTTCAGCTCGAGTGTGGCCATGGACATCATGCGGACGCACCCGGCCGTGATCATCGGCGGAGTGCTGCAGGAGAACCCGTTCTTCGTTCCTCCTGACCAGTTCCTCCTCGAGATACGGGAGCGACGGTCCGGTCGCAAGAGCGTAAGCATGGCGAGCTGACGTCCGTGGATCCCGGCGACCTCCACCGGCTGCGAACCGCGCTCAGGGATCTCGTGGCGCTTTCGACGATCCCGGCGACGTGGGTCGGGAGAGAACCCTCGACCGTCGCCGCCGGGCTTGCCGACGTGCTCGTCGGGTCGTTGCATCTCGATTTCGCGTTCGTGCGCCTGTGCGATCCCAACGGCGGCGCTGCCGTCGACGTCACGCGTGGCGAGGCGTGGAAAGCGTTCCCGGAGTGGCTGGAACGTCATCGCCCGGCCGTCGGCCAGTCCTGGCGCAAGGAAATCATTCCGGACGTCGGCGGCGGTGTGGAGCGCTGCCGCGGTCTCGTCATCCCCGTCGGTGTCAATGCCGACGGCGGTCTGGTCGCCGTCGCCTGTGATAGCACCGACTTTCCGACCGAGACAGACCAGCTGCTCCTTTCCGTGGCGGCGAATCACGCGGCGACGGCGTTCCAGAGCGCACGGCTCATTCATGAGCGCCTTCGCGCCGAGGAAGCGCTCCGCCAGGCCCGCGACGAGCTCGCGCTGAAGGTGACCGAAGGGACGGGCGAATTGCGGCGTATCACTGCCGAATTGCAAGCGATCCTCGACGCCTCGCCGATGGGAATCGTGCTCTTCCGCCGAGACCAGACCGTCCAGCGATGCAACCCGGCATTCGAGCGCCTCGTCGGCTGGAGAGCCGATGACATCGTCGGGCGTCGAATTCCCGTGCCGGAGGAGATCGAGAAACGATGGGCGCCGTTCGCGGCGCGGCTCGATCGCGGGGCAGGATTCTCGGGTCTCGAAATACGGATCATGCGCAAGGACGGGTCGGAATTCGATGCCGCCTTGGCGTGCGCGCCGTTGGCCGATGAGCGGGGCCGGCCGGCCGGGTTCGTCGCCAACATCGAGGACATCAGTGATCGTAAGCGCGCCGACGAGGCCCTGCGGCGGAGCGAGGCCTATCTGACCGAAGCGCAGCGGCTGAGCCATACTGGCAGCTGGGCGCGGGACATCGCCACCGGACAGCAAACCCATTCCTCCGAGGAGCATTGCCGCCTGTTCGGCTTCGATCCCCAGCGCGATCGGCCGTCATCGGCCGAGCTTCACCAGCGCATTCATCCGGAGGACCGAAGCCGGATCGCCGACATCCTCGAGAAGGCCGCCCGTGAGCGGATGGACTACGAGGTGGATTACCGCGTCGTTCTTCCGGACGGAACGGTGAAGTGCATCCACGCCGTCGGCCATCCCGTGTTCAGCGCCTCGGGTGATCTCGTCCAGTTCGTCGGCACCAGCATGGATGTGACAGAACGCATGCGGGCGGAGGAGGAGCGGCAGGCCCATCTCTGGTTCCTGGAGAGCATGGATCGGGTGAACCGGGCCATCCAGGGAACGAACGACCTCGAGCAGATGATGAGCGACGTGCTCGAGGCCATGCTGTCGATCTTCGAGTGCGATCGATCGTGGCTGGTCTATCCCTGTGACCCGGACGCGGCATCGTGGAAAGTGCCGATGGAGCATGCTCGGCCCGAATTCCCTGGCGCCTTCGCCCTGGGACGTGATCTGCCCGTCGATCCGCAGATCGCGAAGGCGTTCGAAGCCGTCAGGGCCTCCAGCAGTCCTGTCCGATTCGGTCCGCTGTCGGGACATCCGCTGCCGGCAGACGCGCAGGAGCGTTTCCGCATCCAGTCCATGATTGCCATGGCCATCCATCCCAAAGGGGACCGGCCCTACATGTTGGGCCTGCATCAGTGCTCGTACCCGCGCGCCTGGACGCCGCGGGAAGAGCGGCTCTTCCAGGCGATCGGCCGACGGCTGGAGGACGCCCTGACCAGCCTGTTGATGTTTCGCAACCTCGGCGAAAGCGAGCGCAGACTGGAAGAGGCCCAGCGCATCTCGCACGTCGGCTACTGGGAGCGCGATCTCTCGACCAATCGCTACACCTGGTCGGATGAAAACTACCGCATCTTCGGGCTGCAGCCTCAGGAACGCATCCTGAGCTTTGACGAGGTCCAGGAGCTCCTCCACCCCGCAGACCGTCAGATGAGGGCGGCCGCGGTGGCGGAGGCCCTTCAGGGCGGGCCGCGGTACGATGTCGAATACCGCGTAGTCCGGCCGAACGGCGAGGTGCGGTTCGTCCGCAGTCAGGGCGATGTGGTGAGGGACGAATCGGGCCGGCCCCGCCGCGTGTTCGGCACCGTGCAAGACATCACCGAACGCAAGCGGGCCGAGCATCGCCTCATGGCGCAACACACGGTCACACGCATACTCGCGGAGGCAGCGACTCTCGAAGAAGCAACCCCCAAAATACTTCGGGCCGTCTGCGAGTGCCTGGTATGGGACCTGGGCGCGCTGTGGCGCAACGACCGGGAGGCGGGTGTGCTGCGCTGCGTGGAGGTTTGGCACAAGGAATCCGTCGAGGTCCCTGAATTCGAGGCCGCCAGCCGCGAGAGCACGTTCACGCCCGGGATAGGGCTACCGGGGCGAGTCTGGTCGAGCCGTGAACCTGCATACATTTCCGATGTCGTCCATGACTCTAATTTTCTGCGTGCGCCCATCGCCGCGCGCGAAGGGTTGCACGCCGCGTTCGGCTTTCCCATCCTGCTCGGCGGTGAAGTCTTGGGGGTCATGGAGTTCTTCAGCCACGAGATACGGCAGCCCGACCGGGACCTGCTCGACATGATGGTCACCATCGGCAGCCAGATCGGGCAGTTCATCGAGCGGAAGCAGGCCGAGGATGCGTTGCACCGTGTCCAGGCGGAGCTGGCCCATGTCACGCGAGTGGCCACGCTGGGAGAGATGACTGCCTCGATTGCCCATGAAATCAACCAGCCGCTCGCCGCCGTGGTCAACAACGCCACCGCGTGCGTGCACTGGCTCGCGGCTCAGAACCTGGAGGAAGCTCGGCAGTCCGCCGAATTTGTCATCGCAGACGGCCATCGGGCCGGCGAAATCATCGGTCGGATTCGCGCCCTCGCAGAGAAGGCTCCATCGCGCAAAGACTGGGTCGACGTCAACGAAACCATCCTCGAAGTCATCGCCCTCGCGCGCAGCGAAGTGCAGAGCAATGGCGTGTCACTCCGGACGCAGCTTGGAGATGAGCTGCCCCTCATTCTGGGCGATCGAATTCAATTGCAGCAAGTGATTCTCAATCTGATGATCAACGCCATCGAAGCGATGAATGAAGTCAGCAATGCTCCGCGAGAGTTGCTCATCAGTTCCGCCAGAGATGATTCGCAGAGCGTGTTGGTCGCCGTGCGAGATTCGGGCCCTGGGCTAGATCCCCGGAGTCTCGACCGTCTCTTCGACGCCTTCTATACAACCAAGCCTCAAGGTATGGGCATGGGGCTGGCGATAAGCCGCTCCATTGTGGAGGCGCACGGCGGGCGGCTCTGGGCGACAGCGAATGTGCCGCACGGCGCTGTCTTTCAGTTCACGCTGCCGGCTGGCGGCGAAAAGGTGGCCTGATCGATCCCTCTGCGGGGAGCATCCCCACCCGACCAAAGTAGGGAGTATTCCAACCCGACCAACGTCGGGTAGAAGCGTCCCGTCTCGCACAGTAGTCTTCGCGACAGATTCGACTCCAACGTTGACCGATGACAGCGAGGACGCGAAATGAATCTTCAGGTGGTGCTCGAACGCGAGACCGATGGCGTCGTTGCCCGGCGGCGCCCAGACCGCGATCTCGACCTTCTGGAAGCGCTCCGGCGTCGCGAGCCGATGGCGGCGGAGCGTCTCGTCACCACGTACGGCGAGCGCGCGTATCGCCTGGCCAGCGGCATCACCGGCAACGGCCCGGACGCGGAGGAGGTCGTGCAGGACGCGTTCTGGACCGTGGTACGAAAGATCGACACCTTCCGCGGTGAGTCGGCATTCGGGTCCTGGTTCTACCGGATCGTGGCGAACGCCGCCTACCAGAAGCTCCGCGGCCGGCAGAGCCGTCGGCGAGAAGTCTCGTTGGACGAGGCGCTGCCGTTCTTCGATGAGGGCGGTTGCCACGTCGCCCCCATGGACGACTGGTCGCCGCGCGTGGACAATCCTGCCATTCAGGCCGAGTTGCGGACGGCGCTGACCTCGGCGATCGACGACTTGCCGGCCGCCTACCGGACCGTGCTGGTGCTGCGCGACGTCGAGGGGCGGTCGAATCCCGAGATCGCGGAAGCCCTCGGGCTCAGCATCCCCGTCGTGAAGACGCGCGTGCACCGCGCCCGGTTGTTCCTCCGGAAGCGACTGGGAGACTCCATGACGACGATGGACGCAACGACCGCCGTCGCATACGCCTCATGACGACGGCCGTTGGGGAGCGGGCGGGTGGCGACGGTGGCGGAACCCCGCGACCTTGACGACGCCCTGTCCCGAGAGCAAACTCGCTGCGACTCGGATCAAAGTCGGGCGGTCCCTGGCGGCCGATCGGAAGGCTCCGCGCGGGCCGGGGCGGGGAGTGGCATGCGATGTCTCGTATACGCTCGCGTTCCCGACCGCCTCAGTTGCGACGATAGTGATGCTGCCGACAGAGCCGGTCGGAAGCATTCCGAGACCGGCGGCCTTGATCGCGGGAGTCCAAGACTTCCGAGCCGGGCGCATCTCGCAACTGGAACTGAGTGCGCTCTACGATTCTGCCGTCCGAGACACGATTCAGCGTCTGGAAGCCACCGGATCGCCGGTCATCACGGATGGCGAACAGGCCAAGCACAGCTTTGCCACCTATTCCATCTATGGCCTGGACAACCTCTCGCCGGATGGCGTGCCGATTGCGTTCGCCGACGGGCACATCCGACACTTTCCGCGACTGACCTCCGGACCGTTCAGGTACAAGACCCCGGCCGATGTTTACCTGGCAATAGCCCAGCGGTATGCGCATGTGCCGCTCAAGCAAGCGGTCGTCTCGGCCTCCGCGTTGAGCCTGCTATATCCGCAAGGCGGCATCCGAGGCTATTCACGAGAAGAGTATCTCGATGCCCTGATCGCTGAGCAGGAGGGTGAAATTCGGCGTTGTCTGAGCATGGGCGCACATGTGGTTCAGATGGACTTCACCGAAGGACGGCTGTCGATCAAGCTGGACCCGAGTCGGCGCCTGCTACAGAGTTTCATCGACCTGAACAATCTGGTGCTGGAGCGCTTCTCCACCGAGGAGCGGAAGCGCATCGGGGTGCACACCTGCCCAGGCGCGGATCGCCACTCGACCCACAGCGCGGATGTCGACTACGCCGAGCTCCTCCCGAGCCTGTTCGAGCTGCAGGCGACCAGCTTCTGCGTGCAACTGGCAAGCGAGCCTGACCGCAAGCGTGTCCTGAGGATGATTCGCGACCACGCCAGGGATGGGCAACGGATCTTCGTGGGCGTGATCGATCCACTCGATCCGCGTGTCGAGACTCCAGAAGAGGTCAGGGACCGTATCCTCGAGGCCGTCGACTACATCCCGCCGGATCGATTGGGAACCACGGACGACTGCGGATTCGCGCCCTTCAGCGACGACACGTCACGCACTCGGGAGACGGCATTCGACAAGATTCGGGCCCGCGTCGCCGGGACGGCCTTGGCCAGCAGGGTGCTCGGTCTCGAATAGACGATCGCATACAGGCGAGACGCCAGTGAGCTGAATGTCGATGCAAGAGCAACGCGAAGCCCACGACGCGATCCTGGACCGGCTCAACCGAAGGCTGCGGACTCTGTGTCAGTGCGCCAGTACGGTCTTTCAAGCGGAGAGCGAGCAGGAGCTGCTGCAGTCTCTGTGCGACATTCTGGTGGCAGGCGGCGAGTGTCGGCTGGCCTGGATTGGCTACTGCGAGGATGATGCCGAGAAGACGATTCGGCCGGTGGCCCAGGCGGGATCCGGTCTCGATTACGTGGAGCGCGTCAAGACTTCCTGGGGAGCGATGGAAGCCGGTCAGAGTCCAGCCGGCGTTGTGGCTCGGACCGGCAAAGCTTGTTGGGTCGATGATATCCGGACGGATACGAGGTTCTCTCCGTGGCGAGCCGCCGCCCTCGCACGCGGCTACGCTTCGTGCATTGCAGTGCCGTTGATCGCCGTCGGCGGGCCGCGGGGCGCAGTAGATCTTCGTGGCACGCTCAATCTTTACTCCGCGGAGTGCAACGCCTTCGATGAGAGCGCGACCGAACACTATACCGGTTTGGCGACGTCCGTGGCATACGCCGTCACGGCGCTCCGTGGCCATCTAGCAGAAGACCTGGCATACGGGGTGACGGCGGTCCGCGCTCGCGCGGAGCGCAAGCGATCCGAGGAAGCGCTGCACCAGGCGCGGGAGGAACTGGCGCGCGTCACGCGGGTGACGACGCTAGGCGAGCTCGCCGCCTCCATTGCCCACGAGGTCAACCAGCCGCTAACTGCGATCGTCGCCGACGCCAATGCCTGCCTCCACTGGCTGGAAACGGACCATCCTCCCCTCGACAGCATCCGGGAGGCACTCACCGCCGTCGTGAACGACGGCAACCGGGCGGGGGAGGTGATCGCCCGGATTCGCGCCCTTCTGTCGCGAACTTCAGTCGCGCAGCGGCCGTGTGACCTCGACGGTGTCGCCCGCGACGTGCTTCTCATGGTCGGTCCCGAGCTCGGGCGCTACGGGACCGTCCTGCAAACGTCACTGGCGACCGACCTGCCGACGGTCATGGGCGATCGGGTCCAGCTTCAGCAGGTTCTCCTGAACTTACTCTTGAATGCCGCCGAGGCCGTCCGGGACGTCCCGCCGGAGCGGCGCCAGGTGGTCGTGCGCTCGACCCTCGAACAGCGTGAGGATGGCCCGTGGGCGGTCGTTGCGGTGGAGGATGCCGGCGTCGGCTTCCGCCAGGAGCAGGCGGCCAAGCTCTTCGAGGCGTTCTACACGACGAAGCCGGACGGATTGGGCATGGGGCTGTCCATCAGCCGCTCGATCATCGACGGGCACCGCGGACGACTCTGGGCGACTGCGAACCCGGGTCACGGCGCCACGTTCCACTTCGCCCTGCCGGCCGCGCCCTGAGCGCGAGCTCGCCGGCTGACCTCGCGTGATCTTTCCGGTCGCGTTTCCGCTGCTCCTCGGCCTCTTCGTGCTGTCGCTCGCAGTCCTAGTGTTCGTCGTCGAGTTGAAAATTCTCGGATATGCCTACCAGAAGATCGGCGTGCCTGCCCGCTGGATGTTCACCCTCCTGCTGCTGACCCTGGTCGGCAGCCACGTGAACATCCCGATCGGCGCGATGCGCGTCCAGCACGTGCCGCCCCCGCGGCACATCGCCGTGTTCGGGCGCACGTACGTCGCGCCGCCGGTCCAGCAGGAAGGCATGACGATCATCGCGATCAACGTGGGCGGCGCGCTGGTCCCGGTGCTGCTGTCGCTCTACCTGTTTCTCCGCTCCAACGCCCGTGGACGCATGCTGCTTGGCGTTGCTATCGTGGCCGCGATCGTCCACAGCCTCGCGCAGATCGTCCCCGGCGTCGGTATCGCGGTGCCGATGTTCGTTCCCCCGCTCGCCGCGGCTCTCGTGAGCGTAGTCCTCACGTTTCGTCGGGCGCCTCCGGTCGCGTACGTCTCAGGCTCCATGGGAGCCCTGATCGGCGGCGACCTCCTGAACCTTCCGCGCATCGGCGACCTGGCTGCGCCGGTCGTCTCGATCGGCGGGGCCGGCACGTTCGACGGCGTGTTTCTCACGGGCCTCATCGCCGGGCTCCTCGCCTGAGCGAGGGCACGGGTCAGAAGGGCGAACGCCCGACGATTGTGTCGCGTTCTTGCGGAAATGAGGGCGACCGGCGACGTGCTCCGGCGCCCGATCCTCACAACAAATGGAGTTACTTCGCGACCAGCGAGTCCGAAAGGGATGCCGCAGCCATGAGCACTTTTGTCCGAGCGACCACAATCTCCGCCCTCATTCTCACGACCGTTCTCGTGGGGTGCGCGCGCCACCCGAGCATGACGTCGATGGCGGCCGCACCGAGTGCCCAGCCGCCCGCCGCGGCAGAGACGCCCCCGGAGAGCGCCGGCGCGGCACGGCGGACCGTCGTCGAGGAAGGGCGACAGGAGATCGTGATCGTGGAGCGGCCCGAGCCGGCGACGTTCGCGGAGAACCCCAACGAGAAGGCGGTCTACTTCGACTTCGATCGGTACGAGATTCGACCCGGCGACGCGAAGACGCTGGAGGCCGATGCGGCCTGGCTCAAGACGAACGACGTGCTCATCCTCATCGAGGGACAGTGCGACGAGCGTGGCACCGACGAATACAATCTCGCGCTCGGCGATCGGCGCGCCCGGGGGACGATGAACTACCTGGTGGCGCTCGGCATCGCGGCCGATCGCATGAGCACGGTGAGTTACGGCAAGGAGCGCCCGGTCTGCACCGAGCACACCGAGGCGTGCTGGGCCCTCAACCGTCAAGCGCACATCGTCGTCAGGCCGCGCGGCTGAGCTCGGGCGGTCCGAGACCGCGACGAACGGAGGACAGGGGAATGACTGCAGGACGGGGACGGCGCATGATCGCGGCGGCACTGTTGCTGGGGACCGGGCTCGTCGCGGCCTTGCCTGGCCGCGCGAATCCGGCGCCCGCCGACAGCCGCTTTCGCGTCGAGTGGACCGCCGCTGCCGCCGGGCAGGGGCAGTCTCGCATCTTCGGCTATGTCTACAACGACCACCGAGAAGACGCGGTGAACGTGCAGCTCCGGATCACCGAGCTCGATGCGCTGAGCCAGCCAGTCGCAAGCGTCGTCTGGCCTGTGGGCGATGCGGTTGCCGGCGGGAGCCGTGCGTTCTTCGAGACGCGCGTTCCGGGCACTGGCCAGTCCTATCGGGTGGCGGTGGAGTCCTTCGACTTCATGACGGATGGTGAGTGGCAGACGCGGACGACGGAGCAGCTCCTGGCGACCGAGGGATTCCAGAAGAAGATCGCCGACACCCCCGAGAAGCTCGCCCATCTCGAGACGCTCACGCCCGCACGCAAGCTCGTCGCTCGCCAGCGGAACGGCGAAGTCTATTACGTGTACGCGGATCCCGCGGTGTGCAAGTGCCTGTATGTCGGGACCGCGACGCAATACGAGCGCGTGCTCGACAAGCGTCTGGAGAACGAGCAGCTCCAGGCCCTGCAGGACCACGTGGAGTATTACGACCCGCTCTTGTGGTCGCTCTGGGCGCCGTGGCGCTGATCCTGGCGCCGCGACCGCGGTTCGAGACAGAGCAGGAGGGAGAACGAGTCATGAACAAGAAGCCCGAGAGCCGAACCGTGACCGAGCTGTACCACCAGCACCCCAGAGAGCTCCAGCGTTACGGGACCATCGTTTCGGTCCCCGTTGCGCTCGACGCTTCGGTCCGCGGTATCAGCGTCGAAAACCTGAACCAGCTCCTCGCCGACACCATGACGCTGCGGGACCTCTACAAGAAGCACCATTGGCAAGTCAGTGGGCCGACGTTCTATCAGCTCCACCTGATGTTCGACAAACACTTCGACGAACAGAGTGAGCTGGTGGACTCCATCGCGGAGCGGATCCAGTCACTCGGCGGCGTGAGCATCGCCATGCCCCACGATGTCGCCGAGATGACGCTGATTCCGCGACCGCCCCGTGGCCGTGACGAAGTTGCCGTGCAGCTCGGGCGGCTGCTTCATGCCCACGAGATCGTCCTGAAAGAGGCCCGCGCGATGGCGAGGCAGGCCGCCGAGGCCGGCGACGACGGCACCAACGACCTGCTGGTGAGCGAGGTGATCCGGACGAGCGAGCGGCAGGTCTGGTTCGTCGGTGAGCATCTCGCGGACACGCCGTTGATCGCGCCCGAAGGATAACGGACATATTCCGAGCGGTCGCCGCTGGAATGCTGGCGGTCGTGACGCTCACCGGCTGCGCGGAGGTGAGCGAGAACCCGAAGACCTCGATCGGCGCCCTCGGCGGCGGCGCGGTGGGCGGCCTGATCGCGGGCGCCGCGGGCGCAGGCCCTGCGGGAATCGCGGCCGGCCTCATCGGCGGCGGCCTCCGGTCCGCACGTACCAGGCGTCGAGTGGCGGCTACTGCCGCGAATACGAAACGACGGTCACGGTCGGCGGCAAGCTGGAGCACGGCTACGGCACGGCGTGCCGACAGCCGGACGGCAGCTGGCACCTCGCGAATTGATCACGGAGATGAGATGCATGACGGACGGAGAGAACGAGAGATGAGCGACAACCACAATCCGCAGACAGAGCCACCGTCGGTCACCGGGACAGACGCCGGGATTGCTGCCGCGAGCGACGAGCACTCGCTCACGGTGGACCCGGACCTCGGCGCACGAATCGCCCGGGGCCTTGCCCCGCGCGGTGCGCTCGTCGAGGCTGACGCGCTCTAGGAACACTGTTGGAGGAGGACAAACCCAATGCGGATCGCCGACTCACTGTCTCGACGCGCCCTGTACGCGGGGCTCATCATCGGCGTGCTGCTAGCGACCGGGTCGTGGTTGGCGGTTCGCGCGCAACAGCCGACTACCACGACGCAAGCTTGCGCGGAGGATAACGGCGGCATCACGCTGCCCGCCGGGTTCTGCGCGACGGTGTTCGCGGACAACATCGGCCATGCCCGGCATCTCGTCGTCGCGCCGAACGGCGTGGTGTACGTCAACACGTGGAGCGGCCGGTACTATGGCAACGACACGCCTCCCGCCGGCGGATTCCTCGTGGCTCTTCAAGACACCAACGGCGACGGCCGGGCCGATGTCACGCTTCGTTTCGGCGACAGCGTCCAGACCGGCAGTGCCGGGGGCACGGGCATCACGCTCCACCGCGGCGCGCTCTTCGCAGAGGTCGACGATCGCGTCGTGCGGTATGCGTTGCCCGCCAAGGGGATCGTGCCGACCGAGGCGCCGACGGTGATCGTGTCGGGGCTGCCGCTCACCGGTGACCATCCCATGCACCCGTTCGCGATCGACGCGCGGGGCGCGTTGTACGTCAACAGCGGCTCGGCCACGAACGCGTGCCAGGTGCAGAACCGAATGCCCAACTCGCCAGGGCACCAGCCGTGCACGGAGCTCGAGACGCGGGCGGGCATCTGGCGCTACGAGGCCGAGCGGACGGGACAGCGGTTCTCGCCCGCCGAGCGCTTCGTCACCGGGCTCCGCAACGCGGGCGGCATTGCGGTCGATTCGACGGGCGTCGGCATCTATGCGACCCAGCACGGCCGCGACCAGCTCGCGGAGAACTGGCCGGCGCTCTACAAGCCCGAGCAGGGCGCCAATCTGCCGGCGGAGGAGCTGCTGCGTGTCGAGCGCGGCGCCGACTATGGGTGGCCCGAATGCTACTTCGACGACACGCAGCAGAAGCTGGTCCTGGCGCCCGAGTACCGGGGCGATGGCGGAAAGGCTGTCGGCGTCTGCGCGCAGAAGCGCGGCCCTGTTGCTGTCTTCCCCGCCCACTGGGCGCCCAATGACCTCGCCCTCTACTACGGCAGTCAGTTCCCTGCGCGCTACCGCGGCGGCGCCTTCATTGCGTTCCACGGCTCGTGGAATCGAGCGCCATTCCCGCAGGGCGGCTACAACATCGTGTTCCAGCCGCTCGCGGACGGCAAGCCCAGCGGGAAGTACGAGGTCTTCGCCGACGGCTTTGCCGGCGCCGCGAAGGAGCCGGGCTGTGGGGCGACGGCAGCCTGGCTGCGATCGGCCGGACCATCACCCAGGGCGTCCCCCAGCCGAAGGAGCACACGGGTGTGATGCCGCCGATGGGCGGCGCACAACTCTCTCCATCCGAAGTCTCGGCGCTCGCCGCGTATATCGCGGCGCTGAACCAACGAACCGAGCGTTGAAAGGAGACGGGCGACAATGACGCGACATCTCGTGACTGTGCTCGCGATGCTGGGTCTTGGGCTGCCGGCGATTGCCGACGCCCAGTCGGCCCGGGCTCAGCTCAAAGACGCCCAGGCCAACGTCGTCGGGACCGCAACGCTCAGCGAAGTCCCCGGCGGCGTGCGCGTCACGCTAGGGGTGAACGGGCTCAAGCCGGGCGAGCACGGGTTTCACATCCACGCGGTCGGGAAGTGCGAGCCCCCGGACTTCACGTCGGCGGGTCCGCACTTCAATCCGTACGGGAAGCACCACGGTTTGGCCAATCCCGACGGCCCCCATGCGGGGGATTTCCCGAACCTCGAGGTAGGAGCTGATGGAACGGGCTCCCTCGACGCGTCCGACTCGGTGGTGACGCTGAAGGAAGGCCCGAACTCGGTCTTCCGATCAGGCGGCACCTCGCTGATCGTCCACGCCGATCCGGACGATGAAAAGACCGATCCGGCAGGAAACTCAGGCGCCCGCGTGGCCTGCGGCGTGATCGAGCGCTGACTGACCGGTGCCACGCAGCAATAGTTCGCGACTCGAAACACTCGAAAAGGATCTTGCGAGGGCCGTGACTTTGGTACTACGCTGTGTGCCTTTCGAGGAGACCGATGGACCCAAAGGTGGTCATGGCGCCGGAACGATCCGTTTCGGATTCGGCGCGTGATCGATCGGCAAATCCCCGCGGTCCTCGTTCGCTGTTCTTTCGCGCCATCGTCCTGGGTGCGTCTCGTGTGCTCACCCGGGGCGATCTCAGAGCAGTGATGACCAGTGAGACAGTGCCCATTGAGCATCTCGGCGCCCTGGTCGACGAATGTCGGATCAGAGATAGAGCGGTGGAGACGGTCTATGTTGAACGAATGCGCCCCGGGCGAAAAGCTTCTGACGAAGGGTGAAGTCGCGCAGTTGTGTCGGGTAGAGATTCGTACCGTTGACCGATGGGTGGCTGCCGGCAAGATCAAGTGTTATCGGGTACCGAGTGGCCGCTTGCTGTTTCGACAGCGAGATGTGCTGATGACGACGGAGCGACGAGACGGGCGCGTCGTTCAGAAGGGTCGTTGAACCGGACCACACACGGGTCACGCGCTCACGCCGCGATGAGCGCACCCGACATTGGCGGACATCGTCGGACATTTCGCACCAATCGCCGCCTTCCTGCTTGCGCGAGACCGGCGTCAGCGGTACTAGTCCGCTCGCGATGCAACCGACGTGGTGCGCACCCTGGCGCGATCGAAGCCCGCCGAGTCCGAGGCTGGACGAATGTTGCTCCGACTCCCGCTCGCGTCGCGCCCGCACAAGCGGCAGAGGAGGCGACCATGACTCGGCGAGCACTGATCGCGGTACTGCGAACGTTGGCTATCGTGGTGTTGGCTCTGAGCGTCGCCCCTCAACCCGTCCCGGCCCAGAAGGCCGCGTCGACCAAGGCCACGCCGGCCAAGAAGGAAAGCCCGCCGACACCCTATAACCCGTATCCGCCCGGCATCCTTCCTGCCGATCTGAACTCGGAGATCGAACGGGTCCGGCGCGAGGTCAACCTCATCTTCCAGCAAGCTCTCGCGGAGTGGCGCGCGTTACCGCCTCCGAATCTGACAGGGCAACCGCCAACGCTGCAGGGCAGCGGCTACGACATGGTTCAAACGCTCGGCAAGCTGATGAACTACGACGAGAACATCTCCGTCTTCAAGAATCAGGCCTGCGCGTCCTGCCACATGCCGTACGCGGGGTTTAGCGGACCGATCCCGTCCGTCAACCTGACGATGGTCGCGTTTCCCGGATCGTTTCATTTCCGGGCCGGCAAGCGCACCGCGCAGCGCTACACGTATTCCCCCTGGTTCCCGGTACTCCAGCTCAACGAGACCCAAGGCCTGTTCTTTGGCGGAAACTTCTGGGACTCACGGGCGACCGGATACCTGCTGCAGAATCCTGACGCCGAGCAGGCGCAGCATCCTCCTGTTGATACTCAAGAAATGGGGTCACCGGACACGGCGTGCATCGTGTTCCGGCTGTCCCAGGCCCAGTACCGACCTCTCTTCGAGCAGGTATGGGGTAAGGGCTCGCTCGATATCAAGTTCCCGTCCGACACCGAGAAGATCTGCGGAACCCCCGGAGGGGCGGCGGTGTTCGGCACCGACACCATGCCAGTCAAACTGAAGCCAGAGGATCGCCTTTTCGCCAACAGGGCCTTCGATAACTGGGGGCAGTCGCTGGACGCCTACGAAAAATCAAAGGAGGTCAGCCCGTTCACGTCGAAATTCGACGCCTTCCTGAAGGGCACGGTCATGTTGACGCTAGACGAGATGGCTGGCTACGCCCTGTTCCGTGGCAAGGCCGCCTGCAATACATGCCACGTCGACGGCAGAGGGAGCACTCAGACGCCCGGGACCGGCTCTGATGGGCACCCCTCTACTACGACAGGAACCGATACCAGCAACGCCGCGACGGTGAACCCCCTGTTCACCTGCTTCGGCTCGGCCAACGAAGGACTGCCGCTCAATCCCAGGAACGCGTTTTACTATCAGACCACGCCGGACTTCTTCGGCTTCACCCCCAATCCCTTCGGTTTCGCCTATCGAGACCTGGGGCTGGGCACCTTCCTCAGAAGTGGCTTTGGTTCCGCTCCCAACCCGAACTCGGAGTGGATCCCGTTCGCCCCGACTTCCGACGGCCAATTCCAGGTGTCGACGGCCCGCAATGTGGCCATGACGCCGACTTGCCCGCCAGGATCCCCGCCCGGGTGCGTGGCGTGTCCGACCACCGAGGCGCCAGGGCCCTACTTCCAGAAGGGGTTCTTCCACAACGGCTACATCAAGAGCTTGAAGCAGCTCGTCCACTTCTACAATACGCGGGACGTGTTCGCCTTCCCGGTGACGTCAGGGCACTGCCCGACAGGCACAACCGAAAAAGTGGACTGCTGGCCAATGCCCGAGGTGAAGAACAATCTCGACATGACGACCGGTAATCTCGCCTTGACGGACCTGGAGGAAAACCAGATCGTCGCCTTCCTACAGACCCTCACGGACGGGTTCACGAAACCGTATCCCAATCGGAACACCTTCACGGGCACGTGCATGACCGGGCTCCCTGGTACGGCGAATGGTTCGGCGTCGACCCAAGGGAATGATTCTCTTATCTTCACGCCGATGCCGCTTCCGCAGTGTGCATCGGCTATCTGCGGCGTAGCGCCGTTCCCCACGATGCCGATTCCGTAGTCGCAAGACGACGCTAGACGGCGGACGCGAGACGGATCGTTCCGTCTCGCGTCCGCCACGGACGAGACATCCATGAATGCACTGCTTCTGACACTCGCGATCACGATCACGGTCGGCAGCCTGCTCGCGTTCCAGCCGGCTGCCGCGCAGGTGCTTCCTCCTGCCAAGAAAGCCGAGCGCGTCGAGATCACCAAAGGGCCCGAGCTCGAGTCGGCCAGGGGCCACCTGACGATTATCAGGTGGACAACCAACAACCCTGGGGGGTCGGACGTGCATTACGGCATCGTGCACTACGGGACAGATCCCAAGGACCTGAGCCAGACGGCGAAAAATCCCATCAGGCTGAACCAGGGCCATACGCACACGACGTTCCGCGTGCGCCTCTATGACCTCACGCCACGGACGACGTACTACTACACGGTCACCTCTGAGGAGAGCAATGGGACGAGCGATGGCGTGAAGAGCACCGTCCGCACGTTCACCACACCCGCCCCTGGCGAGATCATCGTGGGGGCCGGCCCCTAAAAAGGCACCGACGTTGCCCATCCCGGTGGGGAGATCAGGGGGCAGGTCGAGCCTGCCGGCGACGACCACTGATATCTGCGGCGTAGCGCCGTTCCCCACGATGGCAATTCCATAGTGGCAAGACGCCAGAGAACATCCATGAATGGACCGCTTCTGCTGAGGAGGGCGGACCTCTTGCGGGCGCGTTTCGCTTTCTTGCGGAAACCGCACGCGGGCGGGGCGCCCGCGCCGTCACCGCCGTCACAAGGACGGCACTCTCATGACGACGTCACCAAGTCCGCGGCCGCCGCTGATAGAGGACGCGCCGACCTTCCGCCGGCCAAAGGTCATTCTGCCGTTCCGACGCCTTCACCAAGATTTCAACACGTGCAACCCGGGGTTCCTGACACTCAACTTACCCGCGAAGCAACCGGCCTGCTTCGGGAATTCAGTACGCCGCTGCTCTTTAACCATTCTCATCGCGTCTTCTTCTGGGCGAACGAGCTCGGTAGGCAGACAGGCAAGACGTTCGATACGGAGCTTGTCTTCATCTGTGCCGCATTCCACGACCTCGGATTGCTCAAGCAGTTCAGCAGCGCGACGGATCGTTTTGAAGTAGACAGTGCGAATGCTGCTCGTCAGTTTCTTGAACATCGTGGTGTGCCCACAGCTCGGATCCAGACTGCCTGGGACGCAATTGCTCTACACACAACACCCGGTATCGCACCATACAAGCCGTTGGAGGTGGAGCTCTTGTACAACGGAGTCGGTCTGGATGTGCTCGGTATCGGCTACGAGACGTTTCCCGAGGATCTTCGGACGAGAGTGGTTGCACAGTATCCTCGCGTGAACTTCAAACAGGACATCGCCAAGGCATTCCTTGGGGGCTTCGAGCACAAGACACAGTCCACAGAAGGAACATGCAACGAGGACATCTGCTCGCATTTCATCCGAAACTATAAGCGCAGCAACTTCTACGAGCAGATTCAAAACTCACCGTTTCAAAACTCTTAAATCCGCCCACGGACGGCAAAAGGGGAGGACCAGCCATGCAACGACGGGTTGCAATACTTGGATGGGCAGGATTGGGTGGGCTGTGCGGAGGACTGCTGCTCTATGGCCTGGGCGCGGCCCAGACACAGCCCCCTTCAGGCAAGACGTACTTCCCTGTGGTCGAGCAGGACTTCGCCAAGGTTCGGGCTGATGACCAGGCGGCGAAGCCCACCGTGATGCAGCGCCAGCGCACGTTGCTCTCCGAACGCTACGACCTCGCGAATCGTCCCGCCCAGGGCGTGATGATGTCCGGCGCAAGGAAGGCCGTGCAGCAAGGAGTCCGGGTCAAACTCCATGGAGGCGTCACGTGGGACCAATTGGCCGCCATGTCCGCCGACGAGATTCGGGAGAAGGATCTCTTCCCCCGGGGATTCTTGCCGCTGCCGCACGTCAAGCATGTGACCGGCGGCATGATCTTCCCGGCGTTCGAGATCACGGAGATCAACAAGCAGGAAGGGCGGTCGCTCGAACGGTTCGATGCGGACTTCGATCTGCCGGACCATCTCCTGCCGGAGTTTCCTCCGCCGCTGTTCCTGACCACCCGGCCGGAGCTGGGCGACGTCTCGCGCGGGCAACTGCTCACGATCAGGAACTACTTCGCGATCCTGGACGGCATCCTGACGCCGGTCCAGATGGAAGGCATGCGCCTGCTGCT
>Ga0137403_10001434_pt1 | contig 24140 bp, 20 predicted proteins | sample CZOMad2_1_16fung_FD_122057 | JGI IMG/M metagenome (GOLD analysis project Ga0137403, IMG submission 122057) | Vadose zone soil fungal communities from Angelo Coast Range Reserve, California, USA - CZOMad2_1_16fungal (Hybrid Assembly) | ecosystem: Environmental > Terrestrial > Soil > Vadose zone...
GCCAGACGGCTGGTCGAGCGCTTCGAATGGCACTACACGCCAAAGCATGGCAGTTGGCTCGATCTGGCCGAGTCCGAACTCGGTGTTCTATCCTGCCAGTGCCTCGACCGCCGCATCCCCGACAAGCAAACCCTCATCGACGAAATCGAAGCCTGGGAGAACGACCGCAATGCCAATCACGCCACCGCCAACTGGCACCTCACAACCCCCGACGCCCGCATCAAACTCAAACACCTCTACCCTTCAATCTAAATGAATCGGGCGACTAGGCCAACCATCGCCAAGCCGGCTTTGGGGACGGAAAGTCGTGCGCTCCCTTCCATTCGGTCAGTTGATCTTCGACCCCAGGATCCGTTGGCTCGTAGCCGTGTTCGCTGGGGCTTGGCATCCAGCCAGTCTATCCCTGAGAAACTAACAGTCTCTTTTCCATCGGTGGATCACGGCGACGGCCACGGTAGTCCGTGGGAAAGGCCATGAAGACAAGGCGGGGGAAATGGCTTCGCAACTGCCGGATTCCGGTGACGCTGCACAAAAATTGACTGCACGGGGAGCCACGGTCGAGCATGCAGCGCATCTCTACGGCCGCGATGACGGGTCGAGGATAAGTCAAAGACCCATTGACATGTTCGCTGTTCGTTCCTATAGTCAGTACTCGATCTTTGACATCGTGGATAGGTCGAATGACAGCGCCGCCGTCGCGCCAGACGCCGGCGCAGGTGTTCCTGTGCGCACTCGCATTGACCTTTTGTGTAAGGTTGTTTTGCGAGTCTGCGAGTCGGATACCCCCGCCATGACCGGCGTTCACTTCCCGCTGGGCATGGGCTCCATCGCTCAAATTGAGTGAACCGCCGAGTCGCAGAGACGCGGAGGGACGAGGCGGCTCGTTGCCATGTTTTCCAGCTTCCGCGTGAAACCGTCTTCCCGCGGTAGCGGTTCTCCCGCTGGACATGGGGTACATCGCTCGATTTCGGCGCGGCAAGGAAAGCGGCCGCCCTAAGCACCGGGCGAGATCGGGCTCGCTGTCCGGGAGGGTCATCGAGCCAGGGAGCGAAGGCAGCGCATGCGCTCCTCCGGACGCCGGCGGTGCAACCCGGGCGGCGCCTCGCATCATCGGTGCCGGCCAACGCCGAGTCCATGCGACCGCAATGGCGATTGCGCGCGGGCGGTCGCAATGCATGAATGCGGTGGACCGTGGGGTTGCGGGCGCGTGGTTCTTGGCGGTCGCCCGAAATCCGCCCAGATTGTGTGTTCACGGTTGGATGAGGCCTGCGATTGCCGGCGGGCCTCATGGCCGCGGGTTGGGGTTGAATGGAACTGCGTGAGCGATTTGCGGCGGCGGGCCGACTCGTCGATCGCCGCCAGGCGTTGCGCACGGCCGGCGTTGCGCTCGCCGGCGGGGCGACATGGCTGATCGGCGGAGCCGTTGCGCCGCGCGCCCACGCCCAGGACGAGGGCCGCTTCTTTCACATCGGAACCGGCCCCACGACCGGCAACTACTTCACCATCGGCGGCATCATCGCCAATGCCATCAGCAACCCGCCGGGCTCGCGCCCCTGCGACAAGGGCGGCAGTTGCGGCGTGCCCGGACTGATCGCCATCGCCCAGACGACCCAGGGATCGGTCCAGAACGTCGAGCTCATCGCCGACAAGACCCTCGAATCCGGGCTGTGCCAATCCGACGTCGCCTATTGGGCGTACTCGGGCAGCGGGATGTACAGCGGCGGGAAGCCGTTCGACGGGCTGCGGGCGATCGCCAACCTCTACCAGGAGAGCCTTCACATCGTGGTGCGCGCGGATTCGACGATCCATGCCATCGCCGACCTCCGGGACAAGCGCATCTCCCTGGGCGGGCGCGGTTCCGGGACGCGCGCCACGGCCGTCCTCGTGCTCGGCGCCTACGGCGTCGGCGAGCGCAAGTTCGCGGGCCAGCAGCTGACGATCGAGAAGGCCTGCGGGCAACTGCACGACAGCACGATCGACGCCATCTTCTTCGTCGGCGGACCGCCGGTGCCGGCCCTGGCCGAGCTGGCGCAGACGACCCCGTTGCGCTTGCTGCCGGTCGCCGGCGACGAAGCCTCGACCCTCCGCAGCACCTACCCCTTCCTCACGGTCGACGTCATTCCCGAGAGCAGCTACGGCCCCAATCCGGCGACCGTCACCGTGGGCATCGGCACCTATTGGCTGGTGCTGGCCGAGCTGGAGGACAAGCTGGTCCATGACATCACGGCCGCGCTGTGGCATCCGGCGACGCGCAAGCTCCTGGATCAGGGCAGTCCGATCGGCCGCCGCATCCGCATCGAGCAGGCGCTCGCCGCCCTGCCGCTTCCGGTCCATCCCGGCGCCGAACGCTACTATTCGGAGCCACGCGATCAAAACACCCAGCCCAGCGGCAGCCAGTAGGAGCGGCGTACCGCTACAGGGAACCGCCGCTGAAGGCGACGATCGGCAGTTCTTCCCAGCCATAGGGGATTTCGGGGACGCCGATGCCGTCGAAGTCGGCGTCGCGAGCGCGATCCGCGAGCGGCTTCCCCTCCAGACTCTCATAGAACCGGCGGGCGCGGTCGTTCGCCCTCAGGACCCACAAATAGAAACTGCGGCGCCCGCTGGCCGACAGATGCTCGACGCAACGGGCAAACAGGCGGCGGCCGACGCCGCGGCGCCAGTGGCCGGGGTCGACATTGACGACGTAGAGCTCGGCGTCGAAGGGCATATCGGGATCGCGCGACGGGCCGCAGACGGCGAAGCCGACGACGGCGCCATCGTCGAGCGCGACAAAGACCGGGCGATCGGACGCCCGGTCGTCCAGCCTGACCCCGGCCCAGTATTGGCGTCGATTGGCGACCGTGAAGGCCTGGAGCGTCCGGGCGGGAACGATGCCGGGATAGGCCGTCTGCCAGGCCGCCGCATGGACCGCCGCGATTCCATCGACGTCGTCCGGGCGAGCCCGACGAATCACGCGGCCTTCCGAATGAGGAAGGAGTAGACGTCGCCCTCCTGCTTGGACTCCACGAGCGCGTGGCCGGTGGTCTCGCAGAAATGGGCGAAGTCCTTCACGGCGCCGGGATCGGTGGCCAGCACCTGCAGCAGCCCGCCCGGCGCGACGTCCTTCATGGCCTTGCGCGCCCGCAGCACCGGGAGCGGGCATTTGAGGCCTTTGGCATCGAGGGTGGTCGTCATGCGGCTGTCCCCGTCGGTCATCGGTGGCTATGCTGGCAAGCAGGATGGCGAGCATCGTACAAGATCGACCGACCGTCTTCACCATCGGTCACTCGAATCATTCGAGCGAGCGCTTCCTCGGGCTCCTGCGGGGGGCCGACATCACGGCGGTCGCGGATGTGCGCTCCATTCCGCGTTCCCGGCGTTGGCCGCAGTTCAGCCGTGCCGGCATCGAGCGATGGCTGGCCGACGCCGGCATCGCCTATGTGTTTCTCGGCGCCGAGCTGGGGGGCAGGCCCGACGATCCGGCGCTGCTGCGGGAGGGGCGCCCGGACTACGAGCTGATGGCCGCGACGCCGTCGTTCCGGACCGGGCTCGATCGCGTGCTGGACGGCGCCGGGCGCTACCGCATCGCGCTCATGTGCGCCGAGCGCGAGCCGCTCGACTGCCACCGGTTCCTGCTGGTATCCCGCCATCTCCACGAACGGAGCGTGCGCCTTCGCCACATCCTCGCCGACGGCGCGGTCGAGCCGCATGAAACCACCGAACTCCGACTGCTGCGGCAGAGCGGCGTCGCCATCGATCCGTTGTTCGCCACCCTACTGCCGCCCCGCGACGCCATCGCGCGCGCCTACGATATTCGCAGCGGCAGGAGCGGGCGCGGCCATCACCCGAGCGGTCAGGCCTGATGGACGTATTGGCGGCGGCGCGACCCGAGATAAAGTCCGAGGAGGCGACGATTCTCGACGCTCGGCGGCAGGCGTTTATCGAGGGAACGCTTGGCCAGGGGCAAGGCCGCGTCGCCGCCGCCGTGGCGATGCAGTTCCCAGTCATCTTCCTTCACCGACTCGACCTTGTTGTGCATGGCCTCGTGAAGGGCCGCGATGGCGAGCGCGTAACTCACCTGCGCCAGCTCGGCTTCGGTCCAGATCGGGTTGGCGGCGCGCGATTCGCGGATCCAGCGCGTCAAGTCGCTGACCCACACCTCGCTCATGGCCGGCGGATCGGCGATCGTCGCGCTCAAATGAGCGGGATCGCCGAGGCTGAGCTGCTGGAGCAACGCGTAGTGGTAGCCGGCGAACTTCGGATCGCGTCGCGTGCGCCCGACGATGACGCCCTCGCGGTAGGTCGGCACGAAATAGACGACGCAATCGGTATCGCGAATACCCGCGCCCGCCGGTCGGTCGGTCCACAGCACCGGGGTGCCTTCCGCCGGCCAGCTCGCCCAGCGCTCCAGATTGCCCTTTATGCGCCGCTTCAACTCGAGGTTGACCTTGGGCGCCGGCGCGAACAACGCCGTAGTCGCATGCAACCAGAGGACTGCCATCGCCCTGCAAGATACGGACGGTATCCGAGCCGATTCGGCGGGCGGCAAGATCCCGTCTCTCCTCGCCGCCTGCCGTCAGATTTCACGATTCGCCCTTATTTCCAAGCCGAATACAATACCGACGTGCAACTATCGTCGGTCCCGGCTCGGGCTTGCTGGCCCCACGCCGATCGGGCATCTGGTCCTTATGGGTACTGCCGACGCGCCGCTATTGACGAATTAGTGACGAACAGGTTCGGCCGCCTCATGCAACTTACGCGGATGTCCCGGGGAATCCATCGATGACCCTCAACCCGTTCGCCACCGTCGCGGAGAAGATCGACCCGTCGCCGAAGGTGAGCGATGAGGTGAAGACGACGACCTGCTACATGTGCGCCTGCCGCTGCGGCATCAAGGTGCATCTGCGGGACGGCCGCATTCGCTACATCGAGGGCAACCGCGACCATCCCGTGAACAAGGGCGTGCTCTGCGCCAAGGGCTCCGCCGGCATCATGAACCACTACTCGCCGGCGCGGCTGACGGCGCCGCTGCTGCGGGTCGGTCCGCGCGGGGCCGGCGAGTTCAAGGAGATCGGCTGGGACGAGGCGCTCGCGATCGCCGTGGAGTGGCTCGGCAAGATCCGCCAGACCGATCCGCGCAAGCTGGCCTTCTTCACCGGGCGCGACCAGAGCCAGGCGCTCACGGGCTGGTGGGCGCAGCAGTTCGGCACACCCAACTACGCCGCCCATGGCGGCTTCTGTTCCGTCAACATGGCGGCGGCCGGCATCTACACCATCGGCGGCTCGTTCTGGGAATTCGGCGAACCCGATTGGGAGCGCACGCGCTATCTCCTGATGTTCGGCGTCGCCGAGGACCACGACAGCAACCCGATCAAGATCGGGCTCGGCAAATTGAAGGGGCGGCCGGCGGATCGCCGCGCCAAGTTCGTTTCCGTCAACCCGATCCGGACCGGCTACTCGGCCATCGCCGACGAATGGATCGGCATCCGTCCCGGCACCGACGGGATGTTCGTGTTCGCCCTCATCCACGAGCTGCTGCGGGCCGACCGGATCGATCTCGATTTTCTGGTGCGCTACACGAATGCACCCTGGCTGGTCGTGCAGGATCCCGGCGGAGCCACGGATGGGCTCATTGCCCGCGACGGCGCCGGCCATCCGTTCTGCTGGGACAAACAACGCGGCCAGGCGGTCGACGCGCTGCTGCCGGATGTTGCGCCGGCGATGGTCGGAGAGTTCGCACTCGCCGATGGCCGCCGCGCGGTGCCGATCTTTCAGCTCTTGGCGATGCGCTATCTCGATGCGCGCTACTCCCCGGACGAGGCGGCGAAGGTCACGGGCGTGCCCGCCGCCACCATTCGCCGGATCGCCGCCGAGCTGGCTCATGCCGCGTTCGAGCAGCAATTCGAGCTGGAGACTCCCTGGACCGACTGGGCGGGGCGCCGGCATGAGCGGATGATCGGCCGTCCCGTCAGCATGCATGCCATGCGCGGCATCTCCGCCCATTCGAACGGTTTCCATACCTGCCGCGCCATCCACCTGCTGCAGATCCTGCTCGGCAGCATCGATTGCCCGGGAGGCTGGCGCTACAAGCCGCCATTTCCGCGCCACACGCCGCTGGCGCTGAAGCCGGCCGGCAAGCCCGGCGACGTGAAGCCGAACACGCCGCTGCCGGGTCCACCGCTGGGATTTCCGACCGGGCCCGAAGACCTCTTGATTGCGGCCGACGGCACGCCGTCGCGGATCGACAAGGCGTTCTCGTGGGAGGCGCCGATCAGCGCCCACGGGCTCATGCACATGGTCATCGCCAACGCGCACAAGGGCGACCCCTACCCCATCGACACGCTGTTCCTGTTCATGGCGAACATGAGCTGGAACTCCGCGATGAATACCGGCGGGACCATGGCCATGCTCACCGACAAGGACGCGGCCAGCGACGAGTACAAGATCCCCCGCATCATCTACGCCGACGCCTTCTTCTCGGAGATGGTCGCGTACGCGGACCTGGTGCTGCCGGACACCACCTATCTCGAGCGCCACGACTGCATCTCGCTGTTCGACCGCCCGATCTGCGATGCCGACGGCGCCGGCGACGCCATCCGCCAGCCGGTGGTGAAGCCCGACCGCAACGTGCGGCCGTTCCAGGACGTGCTGATCGATCTCGGCGCGCGGCTGGGCTTGCCCGGTTTGATCAAAGCCGATGGCTCGCCCCGGTATCCGGGCTTCTATCCCGACTACATCGTCAACCACGAGCGCGTGCCCGGCGTCGGCATGCTCGCGGGCTGGCGCGGCAAGGATGGTGACAGACAATGCGTGGGCGAGCGCAATCCCCGCCAGCTCGAGCGCTATATCGCCAATGGCTGCTTCTGGCGCTACGAGCTGCCGGACGAGCACAAGTTCTATCGCCACGCCAACAAGGGCTATCTCGACTGGGCGCATTCCGTGGGATTCATCGCGCGGCCGACCCAGGTGATCTTCCAGCTCTACAGCGAGCCGCTGCAGAAGTTTCGTCTGGCCGCGCGGGGGCATGGCGCCTTGCAGCCGCCCGACCATTTGCGCGCGCGCATTGACGCCCACTTCGATCCGCTGCCGATGTGGTACCCGCCGTTCGAGGGGGCTGCGATCGACGGCGCCAGCTTCCCCCTCCACGCAGTGACGCAGCGGCCGATGGCGATGTACCACTCCTGGGGCTCGCAGAATGCGTGGCTGCGGCAGATACACGGGCATAACACGCTCTACATGAATCGCCAGACGGCCGAGCGGCAGGATCTCCGCGATGACGATTGGGTATGGGTGATCAGCCATCACGGCCGCCTCCGCGTACAACTGAAGCTGATGGAAGGCGTGAACGAAGACACGGTGTGGACCTGGAATGCGATCGGCAAGCGCAAAGGCGCCTGGAATCTGGCGACGGATGCGGCCGAGAGCAGGCGGGGCTTCCTGCTCAATCACGTGATCTCCGAGCTGCTGCCGCCGCAACCCGATGGCCATCGCTACGCCAACAGCGACCCCATCACCGGCCAGGCCGCCTGGTACGACCTGCGTGTGCGCGTCGAGAAGGCAAAGCCCGAGGAGGCCGGCGAGACCTATCCCGCTTTCGCCACGCTGACGCCACCGCGGGGTACGCCGGCACGGCCGGCGCTGTTGACCTATGGCGCCGAGTTTCGGGAGCGGGATTGAATGGAGAGACCGAGTACAACACCCTCACCCTTACCCTCTCCCGCAAGCGGGAGAGGGGACACGGCGGCAACGCACAGACTCGATAGCCCCCTCTACCGCGAAGCGGGAGAGGGTGGGGGTGAGGGCCTGCGGCGATGACCTCCCTGCCCGCCAACTCGAGCCAGAAAAAGCTCGGCCTCGTCATCGATCTCGACGTCTGCGTCGGCTGTCACGCCTGTGCGGTCAATTGCAAGGAGTGGAACACCGGCGGGCACATGGCGCCGCTCACGGATCGCCAGCCCTATGGCGCCGATCCCCTGGGCGTGTGGCTCAACCGCGTGCACACCTTCGAAGCCGGCGACGGCGCCGACGGCCGGACCGTGCATTTTCCCCGCTCCTGCCTGCATTGCGAGCAGCCGGCCTGCGTCGAAGTCTGCCCGACCGGCGCTTCCTACAAGCGGGCCGAGGACGGCATCGTGCTGGTCAACGAGAGCCTGTGCATCGGCTGCAAGCTCTGTTCCTGGGCCTGCCCCTACGGCGCCCGCGAATACGACTACGACTCCGGCACGATGAAGAAATGCACGCTGTGCATCGATCGCATCTACAACGAGAACCTCGAGGAGATCGATCGCGTGCCGGCCTGCGTGGCGACCTGCCCCGCGCACGCGCGGCACTTCGGCGATCTCGGTGATCCCGACTCCGACGTTTCCAAGATCGTCGCCGAACGCGGTGGCTACGACCTGATGCCGGAAATGGGATACGCTCCGGTCAACAAATATCTGCCGCCGCGGCCTCGGCAGACCGCCGCCGGCTGCACCGGCGCACTGCCGGCGCTGGAACCCGTCGGCGACTCGTCGACGGCGAATGCCGTCCTACGATGGATCGATCGACTGCTGTCGCGCTAGTCTCTCAGTCCATGCATCCCGCGAATTCAGTCATCTTCTTCACCGTCGCATCAGGCGCGGGTTATGGCCTGCTCCTTCTGCTGGGCGTCGGCGGAGCGTTGGGCTGGCTGCCGCCGGACCGGTGGTTCGGGGCGGCCGCCTTTGGTTTGTCGCTCGCGGCGATCACCTTCGGCCTCCTATCTTCCACGTTTCACCTCGGGCATCCCGAACGGGCGTGGCGAGCGGTGTCGCAGTGGCGGTCGTCCTGGTTGTCGCGCGAAGGCCTGGCCAGCCTGATCGCCTACCTGCCCACCGGCGTCTACGCGATCGCATGGGTGCTATTCGGGCGAAACAACGGTGCCTGGGGCCTCTTCGGCCTGATCGCCGCGGCCTGGGCCGCCATCACGGTCTATTGCACCGGCATGATCTACGCGTCGCTCAGACCCATCCAGCGCTGGCACAATAGCTACGTCGTACCGTGCTATCTCCTGCTGGGCGTCATGACCGGCGCACTCTGGCTCAACGCCCTCGCCCACCTCTTCGGCCTCGCATCGGACGGGCTCACCCTGGTTGCAGTCGCCGCGCTCGTGATCGGCTGGCCTCTGAAGCTAGCTTACTGGCGGTTCATCGACAATTCGCGCAGCGAGAGCACGGCCGAGACGGCGACCGGTCTCGGTCACCTCGGCAAGGTCCGCCTGTTCGAGGCGCCGCACACGGAAGAAAACTACCTCATGCGCGAGATGGGCTTCCGCATCGCGCGCAAACACGCCTACCGGCTGCGCGTGTTCGCCACCATCTTCGCCTTCGTGCTGCCGTTCCTGCTGACCGCCCTCACCCTCGCGCTGGTGCAACCCGTGGCCGGAACCGCCGCCGTGCTGGCTGCCGTCTCCGTCATCCTGGGCGTGCTGATCGAGCGCTGGCTGTTCTTCGCCGAGGCCAAGCACACGGTGACGCTCTACTACGGCCAGAGCACGGCCTGACCGGGGAGCGCACACGTGGCCGCCAACAGCATGCTGCCGCACGGCAACTGGCCCGCACCGACGAACATCCGGTTCGGCGTCGGGCGGATCGTCGAGCTGCCCGATGCCTGCAAGGTCTTGGGCATCGGCCGGCCGCTGCTGGTCACCGACCGGGGCCTCGCAGCGCAGCCGATCGTCCACGACGCCATCGCCGGGAACGAGCGCGCCGGATTGCCGACCGGCCTCTTCAGCGGCGTGCGCAGCAATCCCAACAGCGGCAACGTGAGCGATGGCGTGGACGCCTATCGCGCCGGCCATCATGACGGCATCATCGCCATGGGCGGCGGCAGCGCGCTTGATGCCGGCAAGACCATCGCACTGATGGCCGGGCAGTCGCGCCCGCTATGGGACTTCGTCTGGGGCAAGCCGGCCCCATCCGACATGAATGTCGCGGCCATCGCGCCCGTGGTCACGGTTCCGACCACGGCAGGGACCGGTTCCGAGGTCGAGACCGGCGCGGTCATCACCGACGAGAACACGCAGACCAAGGAGATCATCACCCATCCGAAGATGCTGGCCGGTATCGTCATCGGCGACCCCGCGCTCACGGCTGGCCTGCCACCCCATCTCACGGCCGCGACCGGCATGGATGCCCTCTCGCACTGTCTGGAGGCCTATTGCGTGCCCGACTACGATCCGATGGCCGACGGCATGGCGCTCGAGGGCATGCGTCTGATCGCCGAATGGCTGCCGCTCGCCGTGGCCGACGGCGGCAATCTGGGTGCGCGCACGCAGATGCTGGCGGCGGCGATGATCGGCGCCGCCGCCTTCCGCAAGGGTCTGGGCGCCATGCACGCCCTCAGCCACCCCATCGGCGCCATCTACGACACCCACCATGGCCTCACCAACGCTGTCCTCATGCCGTACGTGCTGTCGTTCAACCGGCCGGCGATCGGCGCGAAGATGGAGCGGCTCGCCCGGTTCCTCGGCCTGCCGGCGCCGTCGTTCGATGCCGTGCTGGCCTGGATCCTCCAACTGCGGCAGCGGGTCGCCATCCCGCACAGCCTCGCGGCGATCGGAGTCGATGACGGCCGCGCCGACGAGGTCACGCGCAAAGCGGCCGCCGACGGCAACGCGCCCACCAATCCCGTACCGGTAGGCGCAGCCGAGCTACGCGGAATCTTTGACCGAGCCCTGCGCGGCGCGCTGTAGCCGCCGGCTTGCTCGCCCCTATGGCTGGCCGTTAGGCTCACCCGCCGGCGTTGGAGTTAGGAATGCTTTGGCTAACGGGCGGGAATATCTACGATGTCGAAGCCGGCGCCTTCCGCCGTGCCGACGTCGCGGTCGACAATCAACGCATTGCAGCGATAGCCTCTGGCGCCGAACCGGCGACCGTCGACCGGGTCGTTGATGTCCGCGGCGCATGGCTGCTGCCTGGATTGATCGATTCACACGTCCATATCACCATGCCGACGGACCTTGCCGATCCGGCGGCGGCGGCCAAGCGGTCGGATGCGGAGGTGGCGCTCTACGCTGCCAAGGCGGCCGAGCGCACGCTGCTCGGCGGCATCACCACGGCGCGCGACGTCGGCGGCTGGAACTATGTCGAGATGGCCGTGCGCGCGGCCATCAATGAAGGCCTGTGCAACGGGCCGCGCCTGTTTCTCGCGGGACGGCTGCTGTCCATCACCACCGGCACGACCGACTACTACCCCGGCATGTACGAGGTCGCCAATGGCGCCGAGGAAGTGCGCAAAGCCGCGCGCCAGCAGCTCGCCATGGGTGCGGACCTGGTCAAGGTGATGGCGACCGGCGCCATGCTGTCGTCGGAGCATGAGGACGCGCGCGCCATCCAATACCGGCTGGAAGAATTGAGGGCGGCCGTCGAGATCGCCCACGACAACCACAAGCATGTCGCCGCCCACGCCCATGCCTGCCGCGGCATCGAGAACGCCGTCGAGGCCGGCTGCGACAGCATCGAGCACGGCAGCTTCGCCGACGAGGCCGTGCTGAAGCGCATGGCCCAGAAGGGAACATTCGTCGTCCCGACCAACTGCGTGTTCCCGGCCATGCTCGACGATGCCAACATGATGGGAGCCATGCCGGCGCACTTGCGCCGCCGCCTGCTCGACAACCACGATGTCCACACCAAGGCGATCCGTGCGGCCCATCGGCTCGGAGTCCGCATCGCCATGGGCACCGATGCCGGCACGCCCGGCAATCATCACGGGCGGAATGCGCGCGAATGCGTGTTGATGGTGACGGAAGTGGGCATGCGGCCGCAGGAGAGCATCTACTGCGCGACCGCGAACCCCGCCAAGCTGCTGCGCCAGGAGAATAACCTCGGCAGCCTCGACGTCGGCAAGTTCGCGGACATCATCGGCTGCCGCGCCGATCCGCTCGCCGACATCACGGAGCTGACGCGCATCGCCTTTGTCATGAAGGGCGGCACGATCTACAAGGACGAATTGACGCAGTAGCGCCTCGGCAATCCGTGGCAGCGGCAACCAAGAATGACGAGGCCGGCTTGAAGACCGTCACCGAGTTTCCCCGCAAGGTTCGCGAGATCGAGAATGCGTTCATTCCGCTGAAGGACGGCACCCGGCTCGCCGCCCGCATCTGGCTGCCGGAGGACGCGGCCCAGAACCCGGTGCCGGCGATCCTCGAATACCTGCCCTATCGCAAGCGCGACGGCACCTGCGACCGTGACGCCCTCACCCACCCCTATTTCGCCGGTCACGGCTATGCCGCGGTGCGCGTCGACATCCGCGGCACCGGCGAGTCCGACGGCATTCTGCTCGACGAGTATCTGAAGCAGGAACAGGACGACTGCCTGGAGGTGTTTCAGTGGCTGGCGCAGCAGCCCTGGTGCACGGGCGCCTGCGGCATGATCGGCATCTCCTGGGGCGGCTTCAACGGCCTGCAGGTGGCGGCGCGGCGGCCGCCGGAGCTGAAGGCGATCATCACCCTGTGTTCGACGGACGATCGCTATGCCGACGACATTCACGCCATGGGCGGCTGCATGCTCGTCGACAATGTCGCCTGGGCTTCCGCCATGTTCGCGCTGCAGTCGCATCCGCCGGATCCGGCCCTCGTCGGCGAGCGCTGGCGCGAGATGTGGCTGCGGCGGCTGGAGAAGCAACCGCTGCTGATCGACAACTGGCTGCGGCATCAGCGCCGCGATGCGTTCTGGAAGCACGGCTCGGTGTGCGAGAAGTACGCCGACATCACCTGCGCCGTCTACGCCGTCGGCGGCTGGGCCGACGGCTACTCGAACGCCATACCACGCCTCCTCGCCGGTCTCACCGGCCCGAAGAAGGGGCTGATCGGGCCGTGGGCGCACCGTTATCCGCATTTCGCCGAGCCGGGCCCGCGCATCGGCTTCCTGCAGGAATGCCTGCGCTGGTGGGACCATTGGCTCAAGGGCATCGACACCGGCATCATGGGCGAGCCGATGTATCGCGCATGGATGCAGGAATCCGTTCCGCCGCGGACATACTATGCGGAACGGCCGGGCCGCTGGGTCGCCGAGCCATCCTGGCCGAGTCCGAACATCAGGCCGCAGCGCTTCTCCCTCAATGCCGGCGGGCTGGCGGCTGCCGCAGCGCCCGAGGTTGCGCTCTCCCACCGCTCGCCGCTCACGATCGGCGCACTCGCCGGGCATTGGTGCGCCTATGGCTACGCGCCTGACCTGCCGGCCGATCAGCGCCCCGAGGACGGCAAGTCGCTGCTGTTCGACAGCGCGCCGCTGCCGGCGAACCTGGAGATCCTGGGAGCGCCCGTCGTCACGCTGGAACTGGCGGTGGACCAGCCGCAGGCGCAGGTCTGCGTTCGCTTGAACGACGTGGCGGCCGACGGTGCGTCGCTGCGCGTCACCTACGGCCTCCTCAATCTGACCCATCGGAACAGTCACGAGGCCCCGGAGCCGCTCGAACCGGGCAAGCGCTATCGCGTGCGCGTCCAGCTCAACGACATCGCCCACGTCTTCCCGGCCGGACACCGGATGCGCGTGGCGGTGTCGACCTCCTATTGGCCGATCGCCTGGCCGTCGCCCGAGACGGTCACGCTCACGCTGTACGCCGGCGCGAGCACGCTGGAGCTGCCCGTGCGCCCGCCGCGGAGCGAGGACGCCGGGCTGGCGCCGTTCCTGCCGGCGGAAGCGACGCCTGCACTGCAGACGACCGAGCAGCGACCCGACAAGACGAGCGAATACGTGACCTCCGATCTCATCAGCGGGAGCACGCTCTTCGCGACCGACGAGGACTACGGCCGCTACACCATCGACGCCATCGACTTCACCAGCGATCACCAGAAGAAGGAGATCTTCCAAATCGCCGAGGACGATCCGCGTTCGGCGATGATCGACATCGCCAATAGCCGCCGCATGAGCCGTGGCGACTGGAACCTGCGGACCGAGACCCGCACGGTGATGCGCGCCACGGCCGCCGAATTCGTCGTCGAGGCGACGCTCGACGCCTACGAAGGCGAGATACGCGTCGTGTCCCGAAACTGGCAGGTGCGGCACAAGCGGGATCTCGTTTGATCGCCGGCAAGGCCGTGTCCGGAGCGCTCGGGGCATCCCAGCCGATCTTAATGACCTTTCTCTAGAACCATTCGCGCCGCCATGATAAGGTGCGGGAAAATCAAGGGAAACGGGAGATTTTGAGCATGACCGCGTCGGGTAGCGACGAGGTACGGCAGCGTCTGTCGGCAATTTTGTTCGCCGATGTCGTGAACTACAGCGGCGCGATGGAGCGGGACCAGCTTGGCACTCACCGACGCGTGATGCGGCGCGTCAACCTTTTCAAATCCCTGATCGGCGACTACGAGGGCCGTGTCTTCGACGTTGAGGGCGACGCCGTCAAGGCGGCGTTCGACAGTGCCTTCCAGGCCGTCCGCTTTGCGGTCGAGATGCAGCGCGAGTTCCGCAACGACGCGGTCTGGAACACCGATCCCGACGAACCGGTCTTTCGCATCGGCATCAATCTCGGCGAGGTCATCGAAGAGATAGACGGCTATTACGGCCACGAGGTAAACGTCGCCGAGCGCCTCCAAGCCTTGGCGCCTCCGGGCGGTATCTGCATCTCGGAGAGCGTGCATCGCGTCGTGCAAGGTAAGCTGCCGGTCCACATGTCACCGATCGGCCGCCAGAACCTCAAGAACATGGCGGAGCCCGTGGAGGCTTTTGCCATCGATCTCGAAGCTACGGCTGCTCCATCGAAGCTGCCCGCACTCGCAATAGCGCCCCCACCGCAACCGACGGGACATAGCCCTTCGGTCGTCCTCCTGCCCTTGAGGAACCTGTCGGACGATCCGCGCGACGCCCACCTGTGCGATGGCATCACCAGCGACATAATCACCAATCTGAGCCGCTTCCGCGAGCTGCTGGTCATCGCACGGCATTCCGCGTTCCACTTTCGCGACGCATCGGTCGACCTCCACGACGTAGGTCGCCAGCTCGGCGTGAACTATGCCTTGACCGGCGGGCTGCAGCGGTCGCAAAGCCGCCTGTCGATCAATGTGCAGCTGGTCGAGATTCGCACCGGCGGGATCATCTGGTCCGATCGCTACAAGGGCGATCTAAGCGATGTCTTCGATTTTCAAGAAGACATCACTGGTGTCATCGCGGCCCGCTGTGCCGGCCAGGTCATAGCAGCGGAGCGCCGAAGAATCAGCAGCCAGCCACCATCTGATTTGCGGGCCTACGGCCTGGTTCTGCGGGGCCAGGATCTGAGCATCCAATTCAGGAAGGAGGCCGTTCTTCACGCGCGCAGACTGTTCGAGGAGGCGGTCAACGTCGACCCGAACTACGGGCGCAGCTACGCGGGGATGTCGCGAACGTACAATCTTGCCTGGCGCTACCGGTGGACGGATTCTCCCGAGGCCGCACTGGATCGGTCAATGGAACTGGCGGTGGATGCGACGCGGCGGGACTCTCTGGACGCGCGCGGTCATTCCGAGCTGGGATTCGCATGCCTCTACAAGAGGCAACATGATGCCTCGCTCGCGGCCTATGAGCGCGCCGTCGAACTCAACCCCAATGACGCGGATATTCTTGCCGAGATGGGCGACTCCCTGACCAATTCAGACCACGCCGACCGGGCGGTCATGGCGCTCAAGCGAGCCATGCGCCTCAATCCCCTCTATCCGGATTGGTATCTCTGGAATCTCGGCGAGGCCTACTTCAATCTTTGCGAATATGATCAAGCCATTCAGATCCTGGAAAGAATGCACGATCAATCCGAAGCGCACAGACTATTGGCATCCAGTCATGCGATGCTCGGCAACTTGCCGAAGGCGCGCCATCATGCCGCTCAAGTCTTAGCTGTGCATCCGGACTTTTCCTTGGATCACTGGCGCACAGTGCCCCCGGTCAAGAATCTCGAGTTCCTCGATCGGTTCATCGAGGGATTGCGACTGGCTGGCCTCCGCTAGCCAGCGCTTGAGATCAGCCAAACGCGTTCGCAATACGGCTAGTCGTCTCCCGAGCCGCGAATTCTGGCCATCTGCCCCGATCTGGCCATTTGACCCGATCTGGCCATCTGCCCTGACCTCGCCATTTGACCCGATCTCGCCATTTGACCCGACCTCGCCATCTGGCCGGAGAACGGGGCCTGTCCAGCCCCGACTTCCAAGTCGAGCAGAATCTGCTCCAGCGTTCCGGTCTCAACCTCGAGGCGGATGGACATATCCGCCTTGTCATAGGCCCAGACCCGAATATCGGGCGCGATCTTGCCCACTGACGCCGCGACCCCGGTCAATTCCACCGCACCTGTACCAATTTCCTCGCCGGGGCCATGGACGAGATACAGCGCCGGCCGCGCCAGCTCAAAGTAGCCGCCCTCGTAGGCGAAGGCGTAGATGCGCGCGAGGCGGCTGCCTTCTGCGGCGAGCTGATTCGCAAGTAGGTGGTTGGCGCCGAGGTGATCGAGGGACGCGTTCTTCGCCGCCCTCCTCGCAGACGACCCCGATCCGCCTCCGAGTTGAACATCTTCGACGACGCGGCCAAACAATAGTACTGCCGAAGCGTTGATTAGATTTTCCGTCATGTCTCGTCTCCCTCCGCGCACCATCGTACCGCCGCGCCGCCCAAACTGCGGCGCGGCCAATCCTCATCTTTCCCGCGCCAGCGCCCAGCGCTCGCGGTAGCTCATGCGTGGCAACCCGCGCGTATGCTCCGGCAGGACCGTGCGGGCGGAGTGCAGATGGCTGCCCTCTGTCGGCTTCGGCAGGCGCGGGCCGATCGCGACCTCGCCGAACTCGCGCCAGCGGAAGCTGCTTGCGATCGCTCGCCGAAAGCGGCCGCCGCCAAGTTCCTGGTCGACGTCCAGCAGGGTGTCGGCGACGATGACATAGCTGAAGCGGTCGGCCGTCAGGCGCTGCCAGGTCTCCGACAGGTATTGGCCAAGGATCTCGCGGGCGTCGCAGAGCGACTCCCGGAAGCCGTGTGGACCGCTCGCGTAGGCCTCGTCGAACCCGGCCTGGATCTCCGCGTCGTTCTCGCCCAGTCGGTGCTCTTCTTCGACGAGGCGGACCAGCGCACGGCCGATGAGACCGCGCTCGATCAGCAGGCGGTGATAGATGTCGCAGAGGATGTCGAAGATGGCGCCGGTCAGCGGCAGGGCCAGTTTGTGCTCGTCGCTCCAGCCGTCGCGGAAGGCCGACAGCTTCACGATGTTGGAGGCCAGCCGGATCTGCGTCTGCTCCGACAGCTCGGCAAACCGGTTGAGTTCGTTCAGCGCATAGAGATTGCCGCGGGTGTTCGCGAACAACTCGTCCAGCACGGGGTCGAAATGAGCGGCGGCGATCATCGCGACGAGGTCGGCCGCGGATTCGTGAAAGCCTTGGTACTCGCCCATCGTTTCGTCGATCTCGGGAACGCCGAGCAGCGAATAGATCATCAGGTGACCGGTCTCGTGGGCGACCACGTCGAAATTGATGCCGAACGACTGCGGCCTTCCCTCCGAAAGGTCGGCGCCGATCTCGAGAAACCCGTAGCCGGCCTGAGAATTGTCGAGATCGGGATAGAGCGAGATCTCCAGCGAGTCGTAGTCGCGCGCGAAGTGCCATTCGAGTTGCCGCCCGAAATAGCGTTCCCAGATGTCGAGGGTCCAGCGCACGCAGCCATACACGTGGGCGGCGTCGAACGCGGACGTGCCGATCTCCACATGGTCGAAATTCCCCCGGGCATCCGGCAGGGCCGGCGGCTCGATCGCACCGTCCCAGGGCGGCAGGTAGATGAAGGGCGAACCGAAGGGGCCGGGCACGATGCCATAGGGCCGCGGCTTGCCGATAGACTCCACGACGTGCATGCGAGCATCGGACGGTCCGGGGCCGACCGATCCTGCGCGCGGCGAAAGGCGTACGACCACCGGCGCTCGATAGTGCTTCAAGAAGGGGGGCTGCGGGAACAGCCGGAACAGCGTGCCGCCACGCGAGCGCACAGGATCAGAGTCGAAGATCGCCAACTCCTTGGCGCTCATCGATCCGTCCGCTGATGCTCCCCAAAGGCTCGATCGGGCACGACGTCGTGCCATACAAACGCCCTATGTTCGATCGGCCCCAACCTAACCCCGCTGGGAATATAGCCACTCTCGCGCGAGCAGGCGATAAAAATCTGCGAGGCCGGATAGACCCAGTCGCCGCGCATGCGCGCCCAGATCGTCGGGGATGGAGCAGCCGAGGCGGCTCTCGAAGTGCCAGGCGACAAGCACAATCGGCGTCAAGCCGACATCGATCGGTGCCGCATCCAGCTGACCGCTCTCCGCGAGCACGGCCCGCTTCCGGGCGGCACGCGCAGCGAAACGGCCGTAGGTGACGTCCAGACGCAGTTGATCGACCAAGTCGCGTCGAAGATGTGGATCGAGCCTGGCTTCGAGTTCGGCGAGGCGCGCCTCCTCATCGATCAGGCGTGCAAAGTCAGCCGCATCGAGATTGTTCTCGCTGCACCAGAGATCGAGATCCGATCGTCGGATTAGTCCGAGGCGCGTGCGCAGTTGCAGCTCGGCCGCCCGTCGCGCCGCCGGGTCGATCGCGGGCGGCTGCGACCGCGGCCCGTCGGTGGCCAGGCGGCGCAGCAAGGCGCGTTGCCGGGCCGACTGGAAGGCGCCCTCGTCGAGCCTGAGTTCATCGAGCACCCACTCGTCCTGCGATGCGGCGCCGGATTCACCGTCGACGACCCCGCCGGCCGCCGCGTACTGTGTGGCGATCTCCCACATGTCCGTCCATTCGAACGTGAACGCCGGCTGCATCGGTCCCGGATCGGCGGCAAGGAAATCCTGCATCGCCGCGATCATCTCAAGAGCATCGCGGCGTTTCTGATCGATCCGACCGGTCGGCAACCACTCGCGCAGCGCCTGCATTTCGCGGGCAGGCGGATCCTCGACCCCGCCGTCGGCCAACACCCCTTCCCATGTGCGCTCCTGATAGAACTGGCCTTTTGCGCGCTCGATCAGCGCCGCCCGCGTCGCCGCGGCGACGATGCCGGCGCGCTCGGCCCGCTCCAGAGTCGCGCGGATGTTGACCATCGGTTCGGATAGAGCCACATACCCGGCCGCCGCCGGCCCATGCGTCACGGCTACTTCGTCGTCATCCTCCAAGGCGCCGGCGCGGTACGCCTCGAATACGCGTCCGATCCCGCGCATGCCGAACTCGTGCAGTTCGGCCGCCCGCAGCGCGCCCATGCTCGCGCTGCCGAAGACATGGATGCCTTGGGTGAGCGCCCACAAGATCTCCTTGTGCCAGACCGCCGGCACGCCATCGAAATAGCCGTCGATGATGCCGATGGCGCGCGGCCGCGCCTTGGCCACGTGGATGACATCGCCCTGCGCCACCGGCGCAAGACAGACGAAATCGCAGAGCGCGGCGATCTCCACCCTCGGCAAGGTCGGGCCCACGAACAGGTAGGTCGTCACGACGGCCGGGCCCCTGCCGTCCGGGCGCGCAGACCGGGCACGTAGTCCTCATCATCGGGCCCCTCGAGACCGGGAATGACGACGCGGACCACCGGCAATCCGAACTCCGGCTTGGTCAGATCGACGGCCAGGACGCGCGCACATCCCGTCGCAGCCAGCCGGCCGAGCAGCCATCGGCACTCCTCGTCGAAGCTTTCGAAACAGTGGCTGGGAACCGCGCGGAAATCGCGGGCCGGCCGGGTCGACGCCATGGACAGCCGCAGCTGGCGCAGCCGCTCCGCCCGCTCCGACGGAGCGTATTCCTCGGCCCGCAGGTCGTCGCGCGAACCGGTCACGTAGGTGTTGCGCACCTGAACGGCCTCCGTCAGCGCGCGCAGCAACGCGATCTCGGCCATCGCGTGACAGCCGGCGCCGGAGCCGGCATGCCCGGCGGCAGCCCGCTCATCGGCGATCAGGCATTCGAAGGCGGCGATGCCGATGTCGGTCGTCGTATCCCAGACCGCGACGCTCATCCCGGCACGCTCGATCCGATCCAGTACGGAGCGACAGGCGGGGTCGGTGATCGACCCCGGATCGATCAGTGCTGCATCGCGCCCGCGCTTGGTCAGCTGATGAGAGAGACTGCTGGCATCGCGCTCGACGACCTCGCAGATGGCGTGGCAAATCGCCTCCAGGAGATGATTGCCCGATGCCAGGCCATTGGTGGTGGCGGCAAAGCAGCCGCTGCCGGTCGGCAGGGGATGGGTGTAGTTCGAATGCACGACCTCATAGGGAACCCAAACCCGCTCGTCCAAGTTCAAGTCGGTCGCCTCGATCCAGAGGATCTGCAGATCCGGATGCCAGCGGCTGTCGCGGCGCGATGGCAGACCCTCTACATCGGCCAGCGGCAGCGTGCGCGCGAGTTCATGGCTGCTGCCGAGGCGCAGCGGCTGCTCGATGCGTTCGGCATGGAAGCCTTCGGCCGCCTCCATGATGCCCGAGGCCTTGGCCGCCGCCAGCGTCAGGCCCTTGCCCTGCGACACGGCGATCGAGCGCGAATTGGGCCGGCAGACCATCACGACAGGCACGCCGATGCGGTCGAGACCGGTCACGTTGGCGACGCGCGTGATACCGAACGCCGGCAGCAACGGCTGCAGGCGGGCGACGGTTTCGTCCGGCGAGACCATCCGGTGCGTCCCGTCGCGGAAGCGCTTCACGCCGCCGCCGTCGCCGGCGAGGGCGGCAATGGATGGCACGGGCGACATGGCCCCATGATGCCGCCACGCCGGCGCCATGACAAAGGCCTTGTCCGCATCCGCCTGCCTGCCCACGACCGTCGAAGCCGCTCCCCGCCGCCCGCGACCGGTGCGACCACAACAGGGGTAGGCACACGCCATGCAATTGTTCTAGATTTGCGGCCAGTTGCAAACAACGGCTCCGCGGCGACGCGGGAGCCGAACAACATGCCAGGGAGAAAACGCATGCAAGAATTCAAGATCACGCGACGGCACCTCTTGGTCGGCACCGCCGCGGTCGCGACCGTCAGTGCCTTCGATCTCGATGGCCGTCACGCGCAGGCAGCAGGCAACAAGCTCGTCCGCGTCCGCGGCGATATTGACATCCAGATCCTCGATCCCGGTTACATGATCGGCGGCATGGAGATACCTGTCGACTACGCCACCCTGCCGCGCCTGGCGATCTCGAAGAAGACGGCGGACGGATGGTCATGGGAGCCGGCCCCCTTTGTCGACAAGATCGAGCAGGTCGACCCGACGCACATCGCCTTCACGCTGAAGCCGGGATTGATGTGGAGCGGCGGCAACGGCGAAGTCACTGCCGACGATGTCAAATACTCCTTCGAGCGCATCCTCAAATCGGACTGGAAGGATAGCTGGTCGTCGCTGGATCACGTCGACGTGAAGGACAAATACAGCGGCGTCATCGTCCTCAACAAACCATTTGCGCCGGTCTGGCTGCTTTCGCTCACGACCGGTGTCGGGTCCATCGTATGCAAGGCTGCCGTCGAGAAGCTCAAGGATCAGAAATTTACGACCGAATTGCCGGCGCAGTGCGGTCCCTACGCCATGACCGCGTGGGTCCCGAAGCAGAAGCTGACCCTGAGTCGCAATGCCGACTGGAAGGGGCCCCAGCCCGAGCCGGACGAGGTCCAGATCGTCATGATCGAGGACTCGAATGCGGCCGAAGTCGCGTACGAGGCCAATGAGGTGGATCTGACGCAGATCGCCATCAGTTCCTACAACCGCTACAAGAACAAGATGCCGGAGAAGAGCACGCTCACGGTACTCGCCGGCCCGTTCTATCAATGGATGGGCATCAATACCGAGAACCCGAAGCTCAAGGATATCCGCGTGCGCAAGGCGATCCAAAGGGCGGTCGACGTCGATTCGATTCTGCAGGCCGCCTATGGCGGAGTGGCCCCCAAGTCCTACGGCGTCGTGACACCGGGCGTCGTCGGCTATCGCGAAGCGGCTGGCTATAGCTACAACCCTCAGGAGGCGAAGGCTCTGCTGGCGGATGCGGGAGTCTCCAACCTCGAGCTTGAGCTTAAGATCGAGAACACACAGGAGAGGCAGACGGAAGCGCAGATCATCCAGGCAAATCTCGCGGATGTCGGCATCAAGGTGAAGATCGCGCCGACGGACTCCGGCCCCTTCTGGAACCTCGGCCTGGAGTCGAAGGGAGACGCCTGGAAGACGCTGGAGATCTGGCTGATGGAATTCCGCACCCAGCCGGACCCGTCCGACGCCATGCAGTGGTTCACGAAGAGTCAGGTCGGCGTCTGGAATTGGGAGCGCTGGTCGGACCCGGAATTCGAGGATCTCTGGAAGAAAGGACTCGAAGAGGCGGACGCAACGAAACGCGGCAAGATCTATCTGCGCATGCAGGAGATCATGGAGAACACCGGCGCCTATGTCTGGATCACCCATCAGCCGCAGATCTATATCCATCGCGACACGATCAAACCGGCCTTCGATTCCGCCGGCTACGACTACTTCAACGCATTCAAGGTGGCGTAGCCCTCGCAGGTCGTGCGCCCTCATGCAGCATTGCGATCGCATGAGGGCGCCACTCTAAGGCGGCGAATCGGAGGGCGCCACATGCGTTCCGGCGGCAGCGGCACCCGATGGTAATCTACACCATCCAGCGGATCGGGCTCGCCCTGCTCATCTGCTTCGTCGCCATGACGGTCCTGTTCACTCTCGTCTACGTGCTCCCAGGCGATCCCGCCACCATCGCCCTCGGGCCGCGGGCGACAGCCGAAACAGTCGCAAGATTCCGCATTGAAATGGGACTCGATCAGCCGATCCCGATGAGGCTTGCCAACTTCATTGGTATGGTCCTGCAAGGCAATCTCGGCAGCGATCTCTTCAGCAGGCGACCCGTCACGACGATGGTCATGGAGGTGTTGCCGCACACGTTGTCGCTGATCGCGGCTGGGCTGGGCTGGGCCGTCCTGATTGGGATACCCCTTGGCTGCTATTCGGCGGTTCGCCGCAATTCTTTCATCGACAAGTTCACAGCCGTCATCTCCGTCGGCGCCATTTCGATCCCCTCTTTCGTCGTCGGCATCTACGCGCTGCTGATTTTTGCCGTGAAGCTCAACTGGTTTCCGGCAATGGGCGCGGGCGAGCCGGACGATTCCTTGGACCGCCTCTACCATCTCGTTCTGCCGGCCTTTGCGCTCGGTCTTGGCTGGGTCGGCTATCTCGCCCGCATCGTGCGGGCGTCGATGCTGGAAGTCATGGGCGAGAACCATATCCGGACCGCGCGTGCCTTCGGCCTGCGGGAGCCGCGCATCGTCCTACGCTATGCGCTCCGTATCGCCATACTTCCGACGGTTACGCTGCTCGGCCTGGCCATCGGCGGGCTGTTGTCGGGCACCGTCTTTGCGGAGAAGGTGTTCGCGCGCCCGGGCATCGGTCAGCTTGTCGTCGACATGGTCGCGAGCCGCAATTTCCCGGTGGTTCAGGGCGCCGTGCTCGTGACCGTCGGATTGTTCGTCCTGGCCACGCTGCTGGCCGATCTCGTCGTCGCCTGGCTGGATCCCCGTGTCCGCGCCAGCCTTTGAAATCGCCGTCGGCGGGGCCGAACCCGCGCACGGCTTTTTCGCCAATCGGCTCATCCAGCGACTGTTAGGCGATCCCCTCGGCCTGCTCGGCCTGTCGCTGGTGCTCCTGGTCCTGTTCTGCGGGATCTTTGCCGATTGGATCACGCCTTACGATCCCTTCAAGATCGCCGTGCCCGAGCGGATGCAGCCACCCTCCTTGGTGCATGTCATGGGCACCGACAGCGTCGGGCACGACATCTTCAGTCGCGTCATCAAGGGCAGCCAGATCGCCCTCGTCGTCGGTGTCCTCTCCATCGCCCTGTCGCTGGCGGGCGGACTGGCCGCCGGACTCGCCGCCGGCTACGGGCCGCGCTGGCTCGACAACGCGATCCTGCTGATCGCCGATACGGCCTATTCCTTCCCCGCGGTGATGCTGGCCCTGGCCGTCATCACGATCCTGGGCTCGGACCTCCGCACGATCGTGCTGGTCGTCGTCATATTTCAGACGCCGGTCTATGCCCGTCTCGTGCGCACCTCGACCCTGGCGATGAAGAATTCGGAGTTCATCTTCGCCGAACGTTCGCTGGGGGCGGGATCGGTGCGGATCCTCGTCCGCCACATCCTGCCCAACATCATCGGCCCGCTGTTCGTGCTCGGCAGCATGGACATACCGTCCGTCATCACCCTGGAAGCCGGC
>Ga0137403_10002166_pt1 | contig 24127 bp, 15 predicted proteins | sample CZOMad2_1_16fung_FD_122057 | JGI IMG/M metagenome (GOLD analysis project Ga0137403, IMG submission 122057) | Vadose zone soil fungal communities from Angelo Coast Range Reserve, California, USA - CZOMad2_1_16fungal (Hybrid Assembly) | ecosystem: Environmental > Terrestrial > Soil > Vadose zone...
TGAAAGGCGCGGACACGATTGCGCGCGAGTTGATTCGCACGGCCGTGGGCCGTGTATTTTCGAAGCGATTTGCGGACGTAAATTTTCAGCCTGTCGTCCAATGGTTCGAACTGGGCGGCGAACTGAAGCTGGCCGAACTTGCTTCGACGTCTGAACGCTACAGGCAGCTGGCCAATATCAAAGACCTTGTCGACCATGTGGGCCGGCTGGGCGTTACCGACAAAAAAGATCAGGCGCACGCTTCGGCTGCCGCGGAAATGATTCTTGAGGGACTTTGGGCACATCGCCGAATCGGGCGCAGCGAGGAACGCGGCTTTTTTGCGGAGAAGCCGAGGCAGCCCGATCCGCGCGAAGGAGGAAATCGTCCGCCGCGCCGCAGCTACAATTGACGACCCGACAAGGGTCGTCATCCCGAGGAGCATGGCGACGAGGGATCTCAGACCAAGTCGCGGGCAATGCGAAGGCTCGCAACGCGAATGTCAGTACGACGTAGTCTATTAGGACAAAAATGAAATTCACCAAGTTTACGAAGTACACTGGCGAGCCCGCCGACAGCGTCGATCTTGAAGAACTCGTCAAACGGCTAGGCGATTTCTTTCTGCAAAGCGGGTTCGAGTCGCAATACTACGGCATTTCCGAGTTCGACCCGGACCGCTCGATGGAAGCGTTGCGCGAAGCGATTCTGCGCGCGCTGCAGGAAGGCGACCTGCTGCCAAACGACAAAATGACCGAAGAGCTACGGAAACTGTTGAATCGCTCCGATGCGTCGAACAATCAGGAAATCAAAGACCTGCTGGACAAGCTGGTGGAGCGGCTTTCGAACGAGGGATTCATCAATCCGCAACAGCAACCGCAAATTACTCCGCCGAACCAGGCGTCGGCACGCGGCGCTATCGGCGATCCGCAAGAACGCAAGACGGAAGCACGATTTGAAATCACGGACAAAACGATCGACTTTCTGGGATTCAAAACCTTGCGCGATCTGCTTGGCTCCCTGGGCAGAAGCAGTTTTGGCCGGCATGACACGCGCGACCTCGCAACCGGTGTGGAGACAAGCGGCGCATCACGAGCTTACGAATTTGGTGACACGCTGAATCTTGATGTGAGCGAGACGCTATTCAACGCCGTGCGGCGTGATGGTGCGAAGGTGCCTATCGAAATTGGCTACAAAGATTTGATGGTGCATCAATGCGAATACCAATCGTCCTGCGCCACGGTGGTGATGCTTGATTGTTCGCACAGCATGATTCTTTACGGTGAAGACCGTTTCACCCCGGCGAAGCGCGTGGCGATGGCGCTCGCTCACCTGATCCGAACGCAGTTCCCGGGTGACACGCTGCACCTTGTTCTTTTTCACGACAGCGCGGAGGAGGTTCCACTGAATGAATTGGCTCGCGTGCAAGTTGGACCGTTTTACACCAACACGCGAGAAGGTCTACGCATGGCACAGCGTATTCTGCTTCGCCAGCGCAAAGACATGCGGCAGATCATCATGATCACGGACGGCAAGCCGTCCGCGCTCACCCTCGAAGATGGCCGCATCTACAAGAATGCGTTTGGCCTCGATCCTTTCGTCGTCAGCGAAACGCTCGAAGAAGTGAACAAATGCAAACGCGCCAACATCATGATCAACACCTTCATGCTCGCGACGGACTATTCGCTCGTCAATTTTGTGCAGAAGATCACGCAAATGTGCCGCGGCAAGGCCTACTTCACTACGCCGCAAAATCTCGGCCAATACCTGCTGATGGATTTCATGCAGCGCAAAACGCGGCACATTCACTAGAGCCCTATTTCGATTATTCTGGTCTGTGGAGATGTGACCGGAATAACCGTTCGCGCTTCTCCGCATCGAATTTATGGATGCGAGCATACCTAAGATAGACTAGATAGACTCTCTTTATGCCTTTTTACCGCCGGCTTCTGCGCTGGCTCGGAGCTGAAGACCGCATGACCCACATCGTTCCTGGGAACGTTGCGCCTGGTTTTTCGCTGAAGTCTCTCGATGGAAAGGAATTCTCGCTTAACGCGGCGCTGCAGCGCGGCCCTGTCGTTTTGTCGTTCTTCAAAGTGTCCTGTCCCGTTTGCAAATTCACATTCCCGTTTCTGGAACGCCTTTTTAAAACCTACGGCGGCGACGGCATCACATTTCTCGGCGTTTCCCAGGACAATGTCACTGCGTCACGTGACTTCGCGCACGACTTCGGCGTCAGCTTTCCGGTCCTCATCGACGCGCCTGGCTACGCGGTATCGAACGCTTATGGGCTAACCACGGTCCCCACGTTTTTTCTGATCAATCAGGACGGCACGGTTCGGGTTGCGAGTGTTGGTTTCGGCAAAGCGGAAATTGAGTCCATTGCAAACACGCTCGCCGATCGTCGCAACATCACGCGCGTTCCGGTCTTTCGCTCTGATGAATCCGTTCCCGCACACAAACCCGGCTGAGGCTCGAAAAACTAGGTCCGGTCCGGACCTCTTTTTAAATCTCAGGCTTCCGACTCGCTTGTCCATTGCTTCTTGTGTTTCTCCGGTTTCTTGCGCTTGTCTTCCACCACTTTCGTCGTGCTCGGCTTGGGCGCAACCTTTCTCGCTAATCTTCGGGCTTCTGTACCCTTGTCGAGTCGCTTTTTCTTTTTACGCATATTGTCACCCGGCAGGTCCTATTAAACTCAATATCGCAGACAAGGCATAGAGCCGGTCCGCTTCTAAAATTCACGCTCCCGTTACACGGACACTGTAGAATCTGGCCATGACCAACACTCGATTTATTTTCCGGCTATTCTGGATCGCCTTGGTTGCTATGCAGATTCCCTTTCTTACGCAAGGCCAGCAACCGGGCACGCAACTCCCCAATGGGCGCCTGCTCGGTGAAGTTCCCGGCAAGCCGCGCGAGATCAACAATCTCGCCACCGCAGCGGCAGTGTCTCCCGACGGCCGCTTCGCAGTGTTTCTGCACAGTGGATTTGGAGCGGACACGGACGATGGAAAGCAATCGCTTTCCGTCCTGAATCTTGAAACCGATAACCTTTCGGATTTTCCTGACAATCGCCTTGCTCATAACGCGCGGCAAACATATTTTCTTGGTCTCGCTTTTTCGCTTGACGGAAAACATCTCTTGGCGTCGATGGCGTCCTACACCGATCCGCTCGGAAAGAAAGAAGGCAGCACCGGCAACGGCATCGCTGTTTATCGATTTGAAAATGGACAAATCACGCCGGAAAGGTTCCTACCGCTATCACCACGTAGGTCCCTGCCACGCGGGAAAGTGCGCCGAAATGAATTTAATGACGTGACGTATCCTGCCGGCCTTAGCGTTGGCAACATTGGCGGCGAAGAGAGAATCCTTGTTGCCTGCAACAATTCCGACGAGGCGGTTCTGTTGAATTCCTCAGATGGGAAAATTGTCTATCGGTTCGATCTTTCAACCTACAAACGAATTCCGGCTTCGCTTCCCTACACCACAGCAATTTCAAAAGACGGAAAGTGGGGCTTCGTCTCGCTTTGGAATGCTTCGACTGTTGCGAAGCTTGATCTGGCGCGCGGGAGAGTTGTGCAACAAATTCCGCTCAGCAAACCGAGTACGGCGTTCGCCGGCGGGTCGCATCCAACTGCACTTTTGCTTAACAGAGACAACTCTCTACTGTTTGTTGCGCTAACTAATCGCGATCAAGTCGTTGCCCTCGATCCGCGCAATGGAAAAACGCTCTATACGCTCTCGACGAAACCATCCGGACAAACGTATGGGGGCAGTGACCCACAATCGCTCGCGCTTTCGCCCGATGAAAAGACTCTTTTTTCGGCAAACGCGATTTCTGATTCCGTTTCCGTGTTTGATCTCGCGAGCCACCGAGCAGCTGGTTTCCTTCCCACTGAGTGGTATCCCACGGTCGTAGTGGCCACTTCCAGGGATTTGCTGATAGCCAGCGCAAAGGGACACGGCGCGGGACCGAACTCCAAGTCGAGCGGCCAAAGGGCTGACGGCGGTCCGCAATATCCTTACGTGCTTGGACTAATTCGCGGTTCACTTGCGCGATTGCCACTCGCGGATATTCCCGCAAATTTGCCTGCGTACACGGAAGAAGCCTCGGAAAGAAACGCCGAACGCGGGAACACGGATCGTGTGCCGTTTGCATCCGGGAAAAACAACATTCGTCATGTGATTTACATCATCAAGGAAAACCGCACGTACGATCAGGTCTTCGGCGATCTTGGCGTTGGAAACGGCGACCCCTCGGTCACGATGTATGGAGCAGATATCACTCCAAACCAGCACGCGCTCGCGAAACAGTTTGGCGTACTCGATAACTTTTACGATAGCGGCGACGTTTCTGGCGATGGTCACGTGTGGTCTATGTCAGGATCTGTTTCCGACTACATCGCGAAAACGATTCCGGTTGGCTATCGCGGACGCGAACACACGTACGATTCAGAAGGCGAATTCCTGGAAGGCATTTCCGTGGAAGACGGTTTGCCGGATGCGGGCGAACCGACTGGCGGATATCTCTGGAGGAATTTCGCCACCCATGGTGTGACGTATCGGCACTACGGAGAATACATCGTGTCGCGCTGGTGCAATGCGAAGACGGAAGGCGCCTCTCCAACGCTAGGACCGCCGAAAGTAGCGGGTGTGCAGTGTGCAAGAAGCGTCATCAAAAAAGGCGAGCCGCTGGAGAAGAATGTTGGAGAGCCGCGCGGCGGTCCGAGTCCATATCCGTGGGAGATCCCGGTGCTAGCCAAGAATATTGCGGCAGAATCCGAACTCCGCGGACACTTTGATCCGTTGTTCCCTGATTTCGAAGTGGCGTATCCAGATCAATTGCGCGTGGATGAATTTCTGAACGAGTTCAATAAATTCGTGGAATTGCGAAAAGCTGGCAAAGACGAAATGCCACAGTTCATTCTTCTGCGATTACCGGACGACCACACGGCTGGACTCACGAAAGGAAAGCCAACGCCCTCGGCTTCTATTGCGGACAACGATCTGGCGGTTGGACGTGCGGTGGACGCTATTTCGCACAGTCCGTATTGGGACGACACGGCGTTCTTGATTCTGGAAGACGATGCACAGGACGGACCCGACCACGTGGATGCGCATCGCAGCATCGCCCTGGTGATCAGCAAGTACGGTGTTATCCCGAAGAACAGCGCCGGCGAAGTGACTCCGTTTGTGGATCACACTTTTTATACGACCATAAATATTGTGCGGACGATCGAAGCATTGCTGGGCGTTCCACCCATGAATTCCAATGACTCGCGCGCAACGGTAATGGCGCCGTTATTTTCTGGAGACGGAACACAGCCGCCGTTTTCCGCCGACTATCGAAACCGTGACAATGGTCTGATCTACCGAATGAATGAAAAGGATTGGAAGGAAGGCCGGAATATGGATTTCAGCCACGCCGACGCCGTGGATACGGCTTCGTTGAATCAGTTCTTGTGGCAGGACAGGATGGGCAAAAAACCTGTGCCAGCCTTGCAACACAATATTTTTCCAGCGACACAGGAAGCGAAGTCCCATCGCAAATCCAAGGAAAAAGATGTGGACTGATCTGCAATCTAGAAGTTGAAAGTTACCTGCATGTCGACGCGCCGGTTGGAAGCCTGGCTACCGAAAGGACCACCTGCGAGCGAGTTCGCGCGTGCAAAAAAAGATGAACTGATCACGCCGACCGGCACCCCTTCGTTCACGTTGTTCAGGAGATTGCGGGCAGAAATGCCAAACGTGAGGCTGTAGCGCTGTCCGGAAGAGGCCGAATCTCCTCCAAACATTCCGCCGCCGCGATTGCCTCTGCCACCGCCCGGCCCTCCCGGGCCACCGGGACCGCGGCCAAATGTGCCGCCGGTCATCGGACCGCCAGCAGCGGTTGCCGAGCTTTTTGCTTTTTTGCCAAAGCCAAAAGTTTTGCTAAGTCGCAAGTTCAACGAAAAACGTGCTGGTCCGAGTCCGCAATTGATGGGAATTTCACTAGCGCCCGTTGCCGGTTCGCAATGGAAGCTGACGTTACCGGGAAGGGTTACGCCGGCGAGTGCGGTTTGGAATTCCGCGAAGGTTGGACGATCGGTGAAAACGGAATCACGATTAGAGTCAACCCCGGTTGTCACGTTGAAGGGCACGCCAGAGCTTGCGATCAGGAACGGACTGAGCCGAAACAGATAAGGCAGGCCAATGGAGCCGCCGAGGAACAACCGGTGCCGGATATCAAAAAAAGCCCGGCCGTAATCGAGGGCGAGGTTGTATTGATTCGACGGGAATCCGAGGACGGCCTGGTTCGACGGGCCGCCCGCGACGCCAGTGGTATCGCTATTGGCGTAGTTCAGAGTGTAGTAGCCAAAAAGTGAAACGCGTGTGCCAACGCGCAAATTACCGTTGATGATGAATTGGTTTTGCTTGAAATCGCCCGCGGAATCGTACTGATAGACATTGTTGTCGCCGCCGAGAGGCCGATTCGCAGGATTGAAATCGGGTGGGAGCGGCGCGTTAATGTTGCGCGTGAGCAAGGCGTGCACGCCGCGGGAATACAAATACGTGAATGCGACGTTAGCACTTCTACCGACTTGTTTTTCAAGAGTGACGCCGGATTGCATCGTGTACGGGTTTTTTAGGTGAGGATCGACTTGGTAGATGGTAGGAGAAGTTTGCGCCGCGGCCAGCTCAGCGCTGGTTGGCGGGTTTGGAAAAAAGTCGGGATTGGTAACGACAAAGCTCTGCTGCGTCGTGCCATTGAGTAACTGAGCTTGTTCGAGATATTGCTGTTTGAATCGGTCATAAAAAATTCCGAAACCTGCGCGCAGAACAGCTTTTGGAGCTCCTTGCTTGGTTTTTCCAATTCCCCAGGCGGCACCGAGCCGCGGCGCGAATCCGCCATTGTCATCGATTTGGTTTTGGCGTTCGTAGCGGAGACCGTAGCTAAAGGTGATGTTTGGACGAATGCGCCATTCGTCCTGCGCGAAAATGCCGAGATCGAAATAAGTGTTGGCAACGAGCGAGTTGCCAGTAGTTATGGCAAAAAGGCTGGCGCCGCCACAGATGGGAGTTCCCGAGGAAGATGTGCCGCGGCAGTCAGCACGAATCTGATCGGGACTGAAGCCAGACTGCAAATCCTGTGCGGTGATTTGATAGGAGGTAAGTGAATCGAAAGTGAAAGAACCATTGAAACCCTGGGTCTTGTTAATGGAGTCGTCGTCAATGCGAGCGCGAACACCGAACCTGACGAAATGCTTTCCAGACGCGGTTGAGGTGTAGTTCTGGATTTCATATCCGTTGATTCTTTGAAGCAAATTTCCCTGGTAGTTGCCGCCGCCAGTGAATGCGCCTTGAACGACGATGGCGGGAGTGGTATCGAGAACCGCTTCAGTGCTCGCCGAGCGCACATATTGGAAGCGAGTTTCGTTGATCGTGCGTTCGGTCAAAGTTTGAGTGTCACTAATTTGAAGGGTGTGTTCGGTATTGAGCTCGTTGAATCCCTGTGTGGGCAAATTCAATTGCCCGATACCGTTGTTGACTTCGTTCTCACGAAAATATTGATAACGCGCGGTGAGAGTATTAGTGGAGGAAAGCTGATAGTCGACGCGGGGAGTAAGATTCGTGCGCGTGCGGGGATTTGGGACTGCACCAGTAAATTGAATGGCGTTGAAATTGGCGTCGAGCGCGGGAGTGTTGATAACGGAAATCTCGTCAATGTTGCGGCGATCCAGATTAAAAAAGAAGGATGCCTTTTTGTTGATCGGGCCGCCAATGTTGCCGCTATAGAGGACGGAGTGGTAGGCGGGTTGTGCGGCTTCTCCGACGAAAGGGTTCCGCGCGTTAAATGCCGAGGCATTGCCGTTGATCATGAATTGGCCGTGCAGCTTGTCAGTGCCTGGCTTGGTGAGGATTTCAATGCGGCCATAGCCGAGCTTGTCGTATTCTGCGGAAAACGGGTTTTGATTCAGGCGGATTTCGCGGATAGAGGATTTCGGAGGCAATTGGCCGGCGGTAAAGCCGTCAATGTAAATTTGCCCGCCGTTCGGTCCGGCAGACGGGCCTGCAAGCGCCGTGAGTTCTTCCCGTAATTCGTCGGGATCGTCCGAAAGGGCCTCCAGGTCCTTGCCTTTGAGCGTGATGGAATTGGCGTTACTACCGCTGCTGGTGTCGAGTTGCGTGGTGGAATCAGACACAACCACTTTCTCCTTTTGCTCTTCGATCGACAGATGGACAGCGATGACAATGGGAGAGCCGGCTGTGACGACAACGTCTTTCAGTTCAAATTGTGCGAAACCTTGCGCAAAAACTTGTACGGTGTATTTCCCGGAAGCGAGTGGCTTCACTTCAAAAACTCCATCGCGATTGGTGGTCGTCGTACTGGATGGGCCCTCCGCGGGAAGGACTATGACCGTCGCGCCGGGGACGGCCGCCCCGGAAGGATCGATAGCTTGACCGCGCAGACTTCCGGTGGGCACTTGTGACAACGCGTCCGCGAGAAAAATCAGCAACGACGCAAAAAGCGACACGACTAGTTTCGAGGTCAGCCTGAACGCCAAATTCATTCACTCTCCTCAGAAGAGTTGGGACTACCGAAAGAACTTAATTGCCGGAAGGTTCACCACCGCCGAGGCTCCAGGGAGAAAGAATCATGTCCTGACTGCCCTTTGGCGAGGCGCGAAGAATTGGCTCGACGCCGCCAAGAAGAGTAATGACAGTGAGAGGATCTTTCCCGTTGCCTTGCGTGGTGACGACCATAACGGCATCGCCTTTTTGCAAATCCGCGATGGTTGCGGCTGGCATCCGCGCGATCATTTGTTGAAAGTCGCCGCCGGCACCGTGGCCACCTTCGGGAGCACCCGGTGTACTTCCACGTTGCGCATTTGAAGCAGCTTGTGGCGCGACGCCCTGGGCTGCCGGGGCTTGAGATTGTCCCGCACCGGCCGACTGGCCATGCAGCCGAGCCGCAAGTCCCTCGGCAAATTGCGCAGGAAGCTTGCGCATTTGAGATTCGGAGGAAATCTTCAGAGTGACGGCAGTTTTCGATGCGAGATCCTGCACGACAAAAGTGTTTGTGGCAGTGTCGATACTTAGGATCGAACCGGCAATGCTGCGAAACGTGCCGGAGACAATTTCACCAGCACTGAATTCCGCGCCGGTTTCGCTGCGGGCGCCTCTGGCGCGAAGCTGATCACCCGGCTGAATCTCCGAAAGCGGCGCAAGCCTGGCTGAGTCAAACCGCGTGGAATCGGCTGCGTAGCGACGAAGGATAATATCCTTGGTAAGGTGCACCAAGACTTCTTTGTTTGTGTTCAAGGAATTTGTGGTGAGCAAAATCGTTGAAGCCGACGGATCGACGTACTTAACCAGTCCCCCAATTCCCCGCTGCCATTCAGCGCGCTCTTTAGTCTGTTTTTCGGCAATCGCAGCTTTTTTGACGGCAATGACGGAAGCCGCGCGGATGGTTTTTCCATCTTCAGCGAGGATGCCGCGGACCAGTACGCGATCACCACTCTGCAACTCGGCGAAAGAAAGCGGAGTTGCCTCTTTAAGGTCGGTTCTACCGGGCTCGATTTGCAGGAACTTGGTCGCGTCTTCGATGCGAACGTCTGAGGATACACCGGTATCGGAGATGACGGTAAGCGATTTGCCTGAAATCACCTGAATCGTGCCGACGACACGTGCTGAACCCGTGGTGGACTGGTGTGCACCGGCGACTTGCCAAAAGGCAAGAAATGCGGCTAGTGCCACGGCAGAGCGGGCTACGCTTGAATGATCAACTTGAAATCGCACGTTTAATCTCCGTTGTAGCGTGACGTACAAATGCCGGAGACCCAAGCTGCTGGGTTACACCCCTACAGCGGCCTGGGAATAGGACGCTTTTGGCAAGTTATTTGGTACAGTCGTTCCATAAAATTGAGGGTAGATGTTCTGCAATTCGGTCACGTGCGTGTATTGTGTTTGAAGTTGCAAGAATACGTTCCCGCAATTTCGGATCGAATTGAGGGACCAGCGACACGATGGGAAATAACGTGGAGTCCTGGGATGGGTAAGCCGCGAATCCTGTTGGCGGACGATCACACTCTGGTCGCTGAAGCTTTCAGCAGACTGTTGGAACCTCAGTTTGAAGTTGTGGGCACCGCTTCAGATGGACGCGTGCTGCTTGAAAAAGCGGAGCAACTGCGGCCTGACGTGATCTTGCTGGATCTGAGCATGCCAGTGCTCAATGGATTTGAAGCAGGAGAGCGGCTAAAGAAGCTCGTTCCGCATGCCAAGCTGATCGTGGTGACGATGAGCGAGGACAGCGAGGTGGCAAGCGAGGTCCTGCGGAAATGGGCATCGGGGTTTCTGTTGAAGAAATCCGCGAGTTCGGAACTTGTGAAAGCGATTCAGCAGGTGTTGAAGGGCGAGACGTTCGTGACTTCGTATATGGCGCAGAGTTTGCTGGATAAGTTTGTTCGGAATCCAGACTCGCATCCAGGCAAGACGCTAACACCGCGGCAACGGGAAGTGCTACAGCTGTTGGCCGAGGGGCGGACAATGAAGGAAGCAGCGGACGTGTTGCAGGTCACGCCGCGCACAGTAGCATTTCACAAGTATAAAATCATGGAAGAATTTGAATTAAAGACGAACTCTGACCTGCTGCGGTTTGCGCTCAAAGAGCGAATCATCAGCTGAGCGCGTTTAATTTGAATTCGTTTACTTGTGTAATGAAAGATGCGCGGCAGCCCGCGCCATCGCCGTACTGTACGGTATCGAGCTTACTAACAAGAGGATTGTTTTTAGTATGGAATTGGCTGTAGACTTCGGGCCTTTTCAGGCCACGGCAAGATCGCAGCCAGCCAGGGCTGCCGCCGAGTGAAAGACTGTCGGATGAAGGTGGCTAATGACTCATTCAATCCCTCGTGAGGGCACGCCGCGACCTCGTTCCCTTTCATCGATTGGGCGTCTCGATAGGCTCGCGCTTTACATCACAACCGCGGTTGTCCTGTTCTTCGCTGTTTATCCAATTTTATTTTTTGGAGAGAGATCGAGTTTCTGGCCTTTCGGAGCCAGCAGACGAGTGACTCTGAATGATTCCCTCACGATCATCTTATCGCTGGAGGCATTTCTGGTGGTGTGGCTATGGCTAGAGATGCCGCGCAGGCATAAAGCGGAATCCGCCCTGAGAAAGATCCATTCCGTGCAGCGAGCGATTTCCCAAGCATCGGGCAGAATCGTAAACATGAGTCGGGAAGAATTAGAACAAGGGCTACAGAGGGAACTCTGCGCCATCCGCGAGATGCTGAATGTAGATCGAGCTTCCTGGTTTCAGCAGAGCGATGATGAAACAAAGTACGTTCGCGTGCACGCGTCGAGCAGCGAGTATGCCCGTCCAGCTCGAGAAGAATTCGCGGCAGCCGAGATCCCTTGGATCGTGAAAAGCGTTTTCAGCGGTGCGCCTATTCACGTGCGGCGCACCAAGGATCTGCCCCAACAAGATGTGGCCGACCGGACACTTCTGGAGCGAACCGGAATCAAATCGATTGCGTTGATTCCTGCGAATGGAGGAGCCGCAGGTGCGAGTGCGCTGGTGCTGACCTCGTTCACGAAAGAAATCGCCTGGGAAGAGCAAGTGATTGCCCAGTTGTCCGTGCTAGCAGCGGTGTTTGCGAACGCGCAGTCCAAGAAAGTAGCTCAGGACGAAGGACACGCCAGCGATTTGAGATTCCGGCATCTGTTTGATGATTCGCCGATCGGCATCGCGCTGCTAGACCCGAACGCACAGATGCGTATGGTGAACGCTCGGTTGGGACAATTCTTCGGCCGCGGATCGGAAGAATTGCATTTCGAGAATATTCTCGACCTGGTGCATCCCGACGACGCGCCGCAAACCTGGCTGCATTTGCGGGAATTGTTGGCTGGAGTTCGCGAGATTGTGCACTCCGAAATTAGATTTCTTCATAAAAACGACTCGGTTATCTGGGGGAGGATGACCATCTCTCTTTCGGGAACAAGAGCTGGAGCCTATCCCCTGCTGCTTTGCGTGATCGAAGACGTGACCGAAACAAACGCGGCAAGAGAACTGCTGGAACGTAGCAGACGCATGCTGACGCTGGCCTTGGAATCTTCCCGGTCAACCGCGTGGGAATACGATCCCCACACTGACATGCTTTCCTGGCTTGACCGAACGATTTTGCGGGATTCGGAGGACCGAATCCCAGCGAGGGACTCATTCGACGGTGTACTTTCGCATGTGGTGCCTGAAGACCGGAAGGCTTTGCGCGGCCTCCTCGACGAAGTTCTAAAATCTGGCGGAGACTTTTCGACGGAATTCAGGATGTTCGCACGGGATGGCTCGATTCGATGGAAGCTGGGTAAAGGAGAGCTGCTGCGCAAGTCCGGAGAGAATCATCCGACGCTTGTCGGAGTTACGATAGACGTGTCCGAAATGAAAAACGCGCAGTTGCAATTGCAGGAACTGGCAAAGCACTTAATGCAAGCGCAGGAAGAAGAACGGAAACGCATCAGCCGCGATTTGCATGATGACATAGGACAACGAGTGGCACTGCTGGGAATGGAACTGGATATGGCACGGCGCCTTCTTTCCGAGGGCGAGCTGCGAAATAGATTGGAACGGCTGCAAGCCTCCGCGGGCGAATTGGGGACGGACCTCCATCATATTTCGCACGCATTGCATAGTTCAAAGCTGAAGCATCTGGGGCTGGAGTCAGCGTTGCGCGACCTTTGCCAGCGGATGAGCAACGGACCTTCCCTGTTTGTGGAGCTGATCTGCAGTGGGGAAGCAAGCGTGCTGTCTGAAGACGAAGCACTGGTACTGTTTCGCATTACGCAGGAAGGCCTGAGTAATGTGGTGCGACACAGCCACGCAAACAGTGCAACCGTCACGTTGCAGTGTTCGGACACACAAGCGGAGCTGATCATTTCAGACAACGGATGCGGCTTTGATCTCCGCGCCCCGTCGAGCGGGATCGGACTACTAGGGATGAGAGAACGGCTCCGCGCCGTGAACGGCCACCTTCATATATTGTCCGATTGGAATTCAGGGACAATGCTTCGCGCCACGGTCCCACTCGCTGCGAGAGCGACCGCTTCGGTGCGGCACGCCGCGATAGGAACTGGTTAGCCGAACTGACAGACAGTTCGTATGGGTTGCGCAGCATACAGCATTCTCGGTATGTGGCATTTTGAAAAAAACCGAAAACAAATTTCGCCATCTGTCACTTTTGACAGTTACAGACAATAGTATGCGTCTGGCATAAGTGAAGCGTCGGATGGCTGGAGTTGCGGCGCGGCGCTCAATTCAAAAAATTGAGAAGACTTCAGCCATCCGTCCTTTTCTTTCCGGCAGTAAATTCCAAAACACCGAGTAATACGAATCCCTCGAAAAGAGCTATGGATTGATTTATTGGGTTTCTTCCAAATGAGCGCGGACGGACTCAACTGCCTCGTAACGCGTGTCGGCGTCTACTTGCTTCATGATGCGGTGAAGGTGGTTCTTAACGGTGAATTCGGACAAGTTCAGTTGTGAGGCGATTTCTTTGTTTGTGAGACCCTGGGCAACCAGAGTCACAAGCTGCCTCTGACGGAGGGTTAAGTTGGGTTTCACCTCAACGCGGGGAACCACATCGTCGCGAGTTTTTCCCGACATCCATTTTATCAAGTGCATGCACAATTTTGGCGGGCAGACCGCTTCTCCTCGAGAAATGGCGCGAACAGCCGCGATGACATCACCTGCGGATGCGTCCTTCAGCAAGTATCCGGTCGCCCCGGCCCTTACAGCAGAAAGAAACTGGTCCTGGTCTTCATCCATGCCGAGCAAGAGTATTTCCAGCTGGAGGCTGGTCCACTGGTCGCGGAAAGCCACGCTCTCGTTCGATGTTTTGGCGGAAAATTGATCAGTCACCAGGACGTCGCATTGAGAATTTTCAATCTCCGCTGGATCGGTTATTCCCGGCGATCCCACGCCTACAATCGATAGATCGCCTGGTTTGCGAAAGAGCCTCAAAAGAGATTCCCGCAGCAGACGATTCCCGATCAGCAAGAAAACGCGCACAATTTCATGCTGAAGTCCGTTTTTCCACAAACCCATCTGTTCTCTGCCTCCAAATTTGGTCACAAAGGCCCGCGTGTAAACAAAAACGCCCCGATCAATAGATCGGGGCATAGGGTGCGACCTTTTCTGGGTCACCTCAAAGCTAAAACGTAACCTTTCAAGCTGTCAATCAGATAATTTCCTCGAGAGCTAAGTTTGCAGCTCGCGAAAGCGAAGTGAATCGCTGAGAAATTTTGTCAGAGCGCGGAGCCGTACCTGCGTAGTGAGTACAGCAGTCGCTTAAACATGCTTAAAAGGCGGTACAGACTCGCGCTGAATGCTAGGTACACGAAAAAGTTCGGTTCAAAAATGGAAGAACGGTAGCGTTGAGTCCTGACAACGTGGATCATGCAAGGCGCAAACAAGAACGCTGGCGAGAACTGTGCGAACAGGCTTCGGTCGAGCAAGACCCTAAAAAATTGTTAGAACTGGTCACAGAGATTAATCGTCTTTTAGACGAGAAGAAAAAACGCCTTACCCAGGGCACACTACCAAAGTAAAGTTAAATTTCAAACTGACTCACCCATGTTTCGAGCTCGGGAAAGGGTTTTCTGAACTCAACGCACGGGGACGCGAATTTGTCTGGAGTATTCAGCAGGAGTTGGGGCTTTTTTGCTGGCCGAACTTATCCGCTTTGCTAGCGGGCCAAATTAGCGTTGAATGCGTCTTTTTTGTCGTGGGGACCGTGTAGGCGAGGAATATCATCAACGCTCCTGCGGCAACAAATCCCAATATCACAAGTAAAATCGCGAATTGTAACTCCGAAATCAGCCGGTGTGACCGTACCCACTGACCCATCCTCCACCTCCGCTTCCCGCACAGTAAGTCGACGAGGCCTGCCGGGCCAATGTTAGTTCTGGGCCTCTGTACATTCGGAGCAATTCAGCGCCCAAACGCGAGGAATTCATCCCCTTGTAAGCGGTCATAAATACCAGACTTAATTAGTTTAAACGGAGGTACTAGCTCGGTACTGTGAACTTATGTATCGTTGGAGAAGAAGCTGTCCCGAAACGGGATTGCGTCCCTCGTTCTTATCCACTTTGATTCTCAAACTGCGAAAGCTTTAGGAGGCGCGCGTTTTTTCCCCGAACAATGCCCTCACCCGAGTAGTGGAATCTCTTTGGCCTGATTTCTATTGGCCAGTACTCGAGACCGAAGAAATCCCGATACTAGGGCGTCGGAGTGTGAATGCAAGGACGCATTGAACAAAGAAAATGCCGTTTATGAACATTTGAGCCGTATTGGCTGTTTTTGGGAAAATTCAAAAGAAAGGAAAGAAAGATTGACCTGGATCAGACTTTGATCCGGCAACCATACCGAACGCTGCGCGAGAATCAACAAGGCTTGGCGGAAGCGTGTGGGAGTCGAAATGTGGAACGATTCTACAAGCCTTGCAATTTGACGGCGTTGCACACACGCAAAAGTTTCAATCGGCACAATTAGTACAAAACCATACCAGGCCGAATCGGGCCGCCAGCGAATCCGCTTCCAGCCAACCGCGTTCAGGTCTATCCACAAATACTCATGAGGTCAGTTGCCGTGCGCCGGACCCAGCGGCTCCTTCTCATCGGAAAAGTTCGGGTACGTAACGCAGGGTTTTAGGCTCCGGTTCCCGTCAATTTCAAGCGAAAACTCAACGATTTGGGATCTGGGCGTTGGCGCTTCGGTGGGCCGGACAAGCATTTCTGGTGGATCTGATCTGCCGCACAAAACGGCTCTTCCGATTCGCAAAACTAAACTGGACAGCAATGTAGTCGCAGTTATACTTGCTCACCGTCCCCCGGGAGGTACCCCGATGCGATCTTTGCGCGCCGGCTCGGCTGGCGGCCTTCTTCTCAGTGCCCTGCAGCTTTCGGCCTCCGCACTTCCTCAGCAAATTACGAAGCCTGCGTCCACCGCTCGCGGTCCGGGGCTCACCAACTCCGACGTGGTAAGAATGGTGAACGCAAAGTTCGATGATCCAACAATTGTGAAGACGATAGAAGCGAACGAACAAGGAATAGTGGTGTACCGGGGAGGTACAGTATGACCGAAAATAATGCGGCGAGTTCGGCGAGGGGATTTCGTGTGCACCGGCGAGAGTTGGAGGATGGCTCGGTGGTGGAATGCTTCGGGCGGCTGACAAGTGAGAATGTGCCATTGTTGAAGGACGCAATGCGCGAGGCGTGCGAGAGAAAAGGGCGTATCGTGCTGGACTTGAAGGAAGTCCCGATGATGGATAGTTCAGGGTTGGGGGCGGTGGTGACGCTGCACGTTTCGGCGCGGACTCGGGGCTGCAGGTTGGAAGTGGTGAATGCGAGCAAGCAGATTTTGGATTTGTTCACAATGACGAATGTGCTGTCGCTGTTCGAGGCCACGGGACGCTGTGGCGGCAGGTTGATGTAAATATTGCAGTTTGCTGGAGCGGGCGATGGGAATCGAACTGAATCATAAATCCACAAGTCCCATCCATTCACGCAGCACGAATTTGAATCGGAACCAGAGGTCGTCTCACTACTCCGCGATAAGCCGCAAGCATTTCCTGGCAATTCAGAGATCGACCCGCGCGAGATCTGCTCATGCCTATTCTGGAGTTCCTGGAGCGCGATCGGAAATATTCTGCCGGAGAGCTATAGGACGGCAAGGCTGCACGGCGTTGAGGCTAAGTTTGTCTTGGATCTCCTCGCGTCCCTATGCGGAAACGCCTTGGGGAAAACATCCTCGATGATAACCGCCTGTTCTACGACGATAAACTTTATCGCAGTCTCCAAAAAAGTGATTCTCCATTCGTCGCCTATGCATCAGAGCGGCCGCAGCGCGATCAACGTTGGAGAACAAAACCATGGCATGAAGCAGAGCTTCGGAAGTATCTACACTCGTTGCGTCCGGAGGACAAGGCACTTCTACGGCTGCTTGCCAACTCCGGTGGTTCTCGTCTGCAGCGCTATCTGATGGAGGAGTTACCGTTCCTGAAAGGCCGTAGCAGCAATTCGAAAGGCTTCGGTACCAGTATGCCCGTCGAGAGGTGGGCCAAGTCCAGGCACCTGGCTTCGCAACTTGGAGTTCCGAGTTTCCGCTAATGAGCGCAAGAAACACTTTCATTTCCGCGAGCGTCTAGGATAAATCTCCCGTTATCATCGCCTGCGAGTCACTATGGCGGAAACTCAGATGATTTTTTATGAAAAGTCGGGAGTTGCCCATAAGGCGCCTGCTCGGCTATCCCTAAGCGCGACAGCGCTGTCCTTGCCGCATGGTAGCCGCACATTCCGTGCACTCCCGCGCCCGGCGGAGTGGATGACGAGCAGAGATATGTGTCCTTGGCCGATGTTCGATAGTGACGCCACGTTGGCCGAAACAGAAACTGTTTAATTTCCAAAGAGCCGCCCGAAATGTCCCCACCGATCAGGTTGGCGTCCATTTTTTGCAGTGCCGCAGGAGAAAAAACACGCCGCGCCAGGATGCAGTCACGAAAACCAGGAGCGAACCGCTCGATTTGCGCTTCAAGGGCCTCGAGCATGTTGAAATTAGAGCCGTTCGGTACGTGGCAATACGCCCAAGCCGTGTGCTTCCCTGCGGGGGCGCGCGACGCATCGAATAGACTCGGCTGTGCTAACAGCACAAATGGACGCTCTGAATGGCGGCCAAGCCGCATTGACGCTTCGGAGGCCGCGATCTCAGCGGCGCTTCCACCCAGATGCACGGTCGCGGCACGCCAGCACTCGGCTGCTTTCCACGGAATCGGCTGCGACAAAGCGTAATCGACTTTGAAAGCTCCGGGGCCATAACGATACTTCGCCAATTGCTGGGTGTACGTCGCGGATAAGCGGCTGCTTGCCATTCTTACCAACTGAACTGGAGTCACATCGCACAGCGTCACATCGTAGTTTGGCAGAGATGCAAGATTATCGACACGCGCCGAAGTCTTAATCTCACCGCCGAGCTCCGCAAGATGGCCGCATAACGCCCTGGTGATGGACTGAGCTCCGCCGCGAGGAATCGGCCAGCCCACCGCGTGTGCAGCAGCGCCCAACAAAACGCCAAACGCCGCGCTCAATGGTTCGCCCAGACTCAGAAACGAATGGGCCGCCAGGCCCGCGAAGAGCGCCTTGGTGCGTTCGTAGCGAAACGAAATACCAGCAATCATGGTCGCCGGCGGAAAAGCAACCAGTCCGAAACGCGCAAGCAACAATGGATGCCGAGAAAACAGGTGAAGGGGACGAAGCACTTCAGATGACAGGTCGGTCCAGCGTTTGGCGAACGGCCCGATCAGCCTGCGCCAAGCTCGTGCATCCTGACCTAACGACGCTCCAGCGTCGCGCAGATCGCGCTCCAACATAATCGCAGTGCCGTCGTCGAGCGGATGCGCCAGCGGGCATGGCGAATGAATCCATTCGAGTCCGTGGTTCGACAATGGCAGTGAGGAGAAAAATGGTGACCCAACAGCGAATGGATACACCGCCGATCCGAAGTCATGGAGAAAGCCAGGCAAGGTAAGCTCGAGAGTTCTCGCGGCGCCTCCCGGCTGAGGCTCCGCCTCGAAAACGTCTACCTTCAATCCTCGCTGCGCGAGAACAATGGCTGCTGCGAGGCCATTCGGACCGGCGCCGATGACGCAAGCTCTGCGTATCAATTTAGCTTTCCCCTCACGTGTCAGGTCACAGAGATGCGAATCACTCGCGCGGCGCAAGCGAATTCGGCCACTGGACAACTGCAATCTTACCGTCTGCTTCGCGCTCCAGCGTCGGCGCGTACAACCCCAACAATTCTCGCCGCCACCACAAGCCCTGCGTCCGCTTTTCAAACGGCGTTGTAAACCAGTATTGCCAAATCACAGCGCGTACCTGGCGTGGTGGTTCGTGAGGAAAAGGATTGCCGGCAAAGAGCGAAAGAACATCCGTGCTGCCAGTCAGGAGCCGTTCTTCGGTGTTCGGCACAATCGGATTGGAGCGCCACTCCCCCAGTGACGCAAACCACAAATTCCAATCGAACCGTGGCTGATAAGGAGCATAAATGCCCGGCGCCTTCCTCGGGTCCTGCGGTTTAAACCGGAACGGATAGGTAACCCAGTTCTGCCCGTCCGCCGAACCCTGGAATTCAATTTCGTAGCGGCCGCGCGTCATCACCGCGAACAACCCATAGCGTCCGGCAATGCGGAGCGGTTCGAGCGCAGCCACCGGTGAAGCTGGCAATGGAAAACCGGGCCGGATCATCCAGATCATTTGCAGTGTCGATGTGTAGAAGAGCCAGGCAAAAACAACGGCGGTTATCGGAATCCTTAGAAATGCGAACTGAGTTCGAAACTGTTCGGCCCAGGTACCGCCGCGATTTTCCTTCGGTATGACGGATGCTTCCATCGATGGCGCAGCGCCAAGCTGGTCGGTGGAGTTTAAACGGAACGATGCAGGGATCGCTCCGGATTCGGCTGTCGCCTTCGCCGTACGGAGAAAACGTTCCTTCCAACGCCGTGGCAGAAACTGCGCCAGGAAACTGTCATCCAACAACAAGAAACCGAGCACCAGAACAAGATAATTCAGAAACGTGTAGTTGGCCGTCAGGATGATCGCAATCTGCCACGGCGTCACGATGCAAAAGCAAATAATTCGCCAGCGTCTCGGCAGAAAAAGCATCCACACCAGCACCAGCTCCAGCGCGAGCGTGCCGAACGCCGTCGCCGCATGAAACCAGTGTGGGAAGTGCTGGACGTACCATCCGATCCATGTCGGCAAAGGACCATTCTGGTAATACTCATCCATCGCCGTGAAGTGTCGCCATTCGGGATCGCCACTTGCAATTTTTGCGATGCCCGATTCAAAGTAAATCCGGAACCATTCCCACAGCAAAAGAAACACGCTGGCGCGAATGGGCGGGTGCCAGCGGCCGAGTCCCGGGCGCCATCCCTGCGGAGCGAGGAACAGCGAAATAAATCCCGCTTCCAGCAGCATACCGTCCGATTGATAGCCGGAGAATTCCGACGCGGCGCTCACGAGCGAAATGAAACACACGAAGCACACGGCGAGCATGCCGCGCGGCCAAATATTGAAGGTCACGAACACCGAGCCCACCAGCCCGGTCCAGCACAATCCTCGCAACATGTGCGAACTGGCGTTAAACCACAATAGGGTCGGAGCATACCAGTAGCGCGCGTGGTCCAAGGAATTTGCTACCGCCTGCAGGTACTCACGCGCGGGAAGAATTCCCGCAGGCCCAATGAGGCCGCAAATTTGAAACAGCAACGAGAGGAAGGCTGAAAAATATATCAGTCCGAGCGCACGCAGAAATAGGCATCTAGGGATGAGGCAATCCGATGCGCCGTGCTCCGAGTCAAACAGCCAGCGAAAGACCGAGAGAGGTTTCCAGTCCATCGATCCGAGTTTATCGCTATGAAGCGGTTAGCAAAAATAACTCCGAACACATGTTCAGTCGGCAACTATGCTCCTGTAATTTTCACGTACACGTTCTTCGATCTGCAGGCGCCCTGGGTGCCGGAGGCATGGGTGAGGTGTATCGCGCGCGATACAAGGCTCAGGCGGGAAGTGGCGGTAAAAGTCCTTCCGGAGTCGTTCGCGTCCGACGCGGACCGTCTTCTTCGATTCGAGCAGGAGGCACGCGCTGTGGGCGCGCTGAGCCATCCGAACATTCTTACGGTGCACGACATCGGCGACGGCCGGCACAGATCCCGCGTACAAAGAGTGCAGCGCCTTGGAGGACACCTTCGCACAAGGGATATCACGCCAATCGAAAGACTGTCGCACCGGTCAGTGCCTGGTTTGTCGGGTTTACCAGACATTAGACCCACCCTACCTGCTTCAGCTCTCCCCGTTGCAGTCTCCCAGCCAGGGAGGCGATGAACAAACCAGTAGCTGAGCGTACCCGTGCTGCATGTTGACTCCGGAAAGGCGTTGCAAGACCCTGCCGCGGTCAGCTATTGCGAATTCAAAATGCTTTCCCCGAAATAGCGCCAATTGACAACTCGATTCGACGTGCTTACGATTCGACCACGTTTGATTCTGAAAGATCCCCAATTCCCGCGCTGCGAGTAATGTCGCGCCGTCCATTCGGGCCCAGGGGAGGTGAACAATATGACTAAGAGAATCTCCTATCCGCTGCTCGCTATAGGCGTGATCCTATTCCTTTCGTTACGCGGGCCGAATGCGTGGCAGTTTCCTGGGAAAGCGATCTCCATCGGCGGCGATGACATCGGCGGCAGCGTCACGAGCAGTAAGGGCCCGGAAGCGGGCGTTTGGGTGATCGCGGAAACGGTCGACCTGCCGGCCAAATTCGTGAAAATTGTCGTTACTGACGATCAGGGACGCTACCTGCTGCCTCAGCTTCCCAAAGCGAACTACAAAGTATGGGTGCGAGGCTACGGGCTCGTGGATTCCCAGCCGGCGCAAGTGACGCCTGGCCAGGTTGTCAATCTGAATGCCGCAGTGGCGCCGAGCGCGCGTGCAGCAGCGGAATACTACCCGGCCGTTTATTGGTTTTCCCTGCTGCGAGTACCGGACAAAAGCGAGTTCCCCGGCACCGGCCCCAAAGGCAACGGCATTCCGGAAAACATGAAAAGCCAGGGCCAATGGCTGCATTTTTTGAAGACGGATAGCTGCTGGTCGTGTCACCAAATGGGCGAGAAGGCCACGCGTGAAATCCCAAAGGTCCTAGGCCATTTCGACTCCGCAACCGCGGCCTGGGCGCGACGCATACTCTCGGGACAAGCTGGCAACGACATGATCAACGGCCTCGGCCAGCTAGGGCCAGAGCGAGCATTGCCCATGTTCGCGGATTGGACCGAGCGCATGGCTGCCGGCGAATTGCCGCCCACACCTCCGAGACCGCAAGGTGCCGAGCGAAACGTCGTCATTACCGAGTGGGACTGGGCCGATCCTAAGGCATATCTGCACGATGAGATCGCCACGGACAAGCGCAATCCCACGCTGAACGCCAACGGAGCAATCTACGGCGCTGCCGAACTCAGTGTTGATTATCTGCCGGTCCTCGACCCGGTGGGCGCTGTAGCGAGCCAGGTTAGAGTGCCAGTTCGCGACCCGAAGACGCCATCGAGCGCAGACGACAAGGTTGGGGCGCCGTCGCCCTATTGGGGGGACGAAGCCATCTGGCACAGCCAGGCCAATGTCCATAATCCGATGTTTGATGCGCTGGGGCGAGTCTGGATTACCTCCAGAATCCGCCCGGGCGAAAACCCACTGTTCTGCAAAGAAGGCTCGAGCCACCCTTCGGCAGCCTTATTCCCTCTCAAAACGAGTGGCCGGCAACTCGCCGTGTACGATCCACAGACCAAGCAGATCACGCTCATTGACACTTGTTTTGGCACGCATCATCTGGTCTTTGCCGAGGATGCAAACAATACGTTGTGGACAAGTAGCGGTGGTGGAGGAGGAGCTGTAGGGTGGCTGAATACAAAGATGTTCGACGAAACCCACGATGAACAGAAGTCGCAGGGCTGGACCGCACTTATCCTCGACACCAATGCAAATGGAAAACGCGATGAGTATGTGGAGCCTGATCAGCCCATCAACCCCACAAAGGACAAGCGGATAAACGCCGCTTTCTACGGCGTCACCGTGAATCCGGTGGATGGGTCGATCTGGGGAACGGTGCTAGGATTCCCGGGTGCAGTCGTTCGGTTAACCCCCGGGCCAAATCCCCCGGCAACCGCTCTAGCAGAAATCTACGAACTGCCCTGGAACAATCCAAAAGCTCCCGTTCACGGGTTCTCGCCGCGTGGGCTCGACATCGATCGCAAAGGCGTTGTGTGGACGGTGATTGCCAGCGGGCATTTGGCGAGCTTCGACCGGGGCAAGTGCCAAGGGCCGCTCAACGGGCCAACTGCGACAGGGCAACATTGCCCCGAAGGTTGGACGCTCTATCGGCTACCGGGGCCGCAGTTGCAGGGGGTTACTGATCCAGGAAGCGCCGAGGCCAGTTATTACGATTGGGTGGATCAGTTCGACACGTTCGGACTGGGAAAGAACGTGCCTATTGCCACCGGCAACGGAAATGATGCGCTTCTGGCGCTATTGCCCGACAGCGGGAAGTTCGTTGTGCTTCGTGTCCCGTATCCCATGGGATTCTACGCGAAAGGGATGGACGGCCGGATCGACGATCCGAAGGCTGGTTGGAAGGGAAAAGGCCTGTGGGCTACCTACGGCACTCGAACTCCTTTTCACGCGGAAGGTGGTAAAGGAACGACGAGCAAGGTATTACATTTCCAGCTTCGCCCTGACCCTCTTGCGCACTAAACGGAGGATCTGCTGATGCAAGGTCACCGTCTCGGCAAAAGCTCGCGCCGCGAGTTCATACGAGGCTCTGCGGCCCTCGCCTTAACGGGGCCGGGATTCATGTCTCTCGGGAGGCCGGTTCTGGCTTACGTGGGTACTTACAGCTCCCCCCAAGGTCCGGAGGGCGCGATCGGCCGTGGGCAGGGGATTTACCTATTCGAGATGAATGCTGCGACGGGGGCTCTGCGACAACGCGATGTCTTTCCTAGTGACTCGAACCCGTCCTGGCTGGCTCTCAATCCTTCCCGAACGTACTTGTATTCAGCGAACGAGATCTCCAATTACAAGGGCACCAACTCCGGCTCTGTCAGCGCCTATTCGATTGATCGGCCAACGGGGCGTATTACGATATTAAATACCGTCAGTTCCGAAGGAGCGGGCCCTGCCCACCTCAGCGTCCATCCTTCTGGCAAGTACGTCTTCGTAGCCAACTATCACGGAGGAACGGTGGCAGTATTCCCTGTGCGCCCGAACGGCGAGCTCGGTGTCGCTACTGATGTCATACACAACAGCGGCACGGTAGGTCCAATCCGTGCAACCAGCGCACCTCCTGGAAGTTTTGCCATCAGCGGCCATGATAAGCCTCACGCACACATGATTCAGGCTGATCCCGCGGGTAAGTTCGTCCTAGCGAGCGATCTTGGATTGGACGAGATCTTCATTTGGAAGTTCGATGTGGAGACGGGCAAACTTTCTCAAGTCAATCCTGCCAGCGTACCGCTGCCTCCCGGCGACGGGCCGCGCCACTTCGCTTTTCATCCCAGCGGGCAATGGTTTTACTCGCTTCAAGAGGAA
>Ga0137403_10002167_pt1 | contig 24126 bp, 12 predicted proteins | sample CZOMad2_1_16fung_FD_122057 | JGI IMG/M metagenome (GOLD analysis project Ga0137403, IMG submission 122057) | Vadose zone soil fungal communities from Angelo Coast Range Reserve, California, USA - CZOMad2_1_16fungal (Hybrid Assembly) | ecosystem: Environmental > Terrestrial > Soil > Vadose zone...
GCTGGCCATCGGCGAAGCGATCCTGTTTCACCACGGCATCGGCGGCCAGCGCAAGGAGGCGCGCCTGCGTTATCTCTCGCGTTACTGGATGGACAAACTAAAAGATATTCCTAAAGTGCGCTTCAATACTTCGCTGGATCCGCAACAGATGTGCGCGATCGCCAACGTACAAATCGAAGGCATCGAGTCCACGAAGATCGGCAGCTATCTATTCAGCCAGCACCGCATCTATACGACACCAATTTTGCACGAGGAGTTTCAGGGCCTGCGCATTACGCCAAATCTATACACGACTTTGAAAGAGCTCGATCGCTTCTGCGAAGTGATGGCGGCGATCGCGCGCAAGGGACTCCCTGCTTGATCGACCGGCGTTTAGAGTACCAACTTTAGCTGGGTGTTTCTCAACGAACAAAACCCTCTTGAAGTTGGTACTAAGAGCACTACGTAAAACGATCCACGAAGTCACACTAAGCGGCACTAACAAGGCTGCTTCTGCTTCGTGTGACTTCGTGGATCGTTCTTGACCCAGCGAAAGAGAACACGAAATGCAATTGCGAGACTGCCCTTAAAATCGTCGCCGCTCTGGCGACCAACAAACAAGATCTGTATTACCTGGGCTGGAGGTCATAACCCCTTCGCGGTATAGAATCCGTCTCGCGTCCACCTCAATAGCAAATCAATAGTCGACTCGCCAACTTCAGCTTGCACGCGCTTCCACTTAAAAGAGTTCTTGACTAGCTTTCAGCGCGACCTCCATAATCGACTTGATGGCGTGAATGACAGTCTTGAGTCACGATTGAACCCCCGCATTTAACTGACCAACAACAATCTGATCGGAGGACATTAAGCCCGGTGAGCGAAGAATTAGAAAACAGCTTGCAGCAAGCCATCGAGAGTTATCTCGGCAAGCGCCTGTCCGCTATCGATGAACAGCTCAATCGCCTGCAGAGTGATTTCGACGACGCGTTTAAGCGCCTCCGCGAAAGCTCGGCCACCGAATCGCTGGATAGTTCGCCGCTATCGGCCGCGATTTTTGCCCATTTGCAGGCTGCCCGGGCCCAAAGACTCAGCGGGGCGACGCCGGATCGGGATCAAACTTCAGGTGAGCTGGTGACGATCAAGCGCGCGGTCGAGGAGATTGAAAAGCAACAGACCCACAGCGATATTCTTGGCTCACTGTTGACGGCCGCAGCCCGGTTCGCGGAGCGAGTTGCTCTCTTTGTAGTCAGGAACGAACAGGCGATCGGCTGGCGCGAGTGCGAGGCGAGCGACCCGACCAATCTCGAAATGATCGGCGGCGTCTCTTTGCCGCTGAGCGCGGACACCCTGTTGGGGCGTGCGGCCAGCTCACGTTCGGCATGGAGCGGCACACCTGGATCGAATTCTGACGACAGTCTTTTGATCGATCAACTGGGCGGTGACCCCGCAACAGTTGCGGCGGTGCCGCTGGTCGTCCGCGGAAAAGTTGTTGCCGTGCTCTACGCCGATTCCGTATCGCGAGAGGCGAACGCGCTGAATGTGGACGCGCTGGAACTGCTGGCGCGAGTCGCCGCGATGGCGGTCAGCCTCGCCTCCGCGCCGCGCGCGGCCGCTGAGAAACCGGCTGAACCTGAGACGGCAGCGCCGCCCGCCGCCGAAGCTGAAACCTCCCCGACCCCTGTAGCAGCACACTCAGTCGAGGCCGAACAAGTTTACGAACCCGAGCCGACGTATACGCCTGAGATCGAACCGCAACAGCCGGAAGCCGTCAATGAATTCACGGTCGAGGAAGTTCCTGCGACCCCAGAACCGCAAACCGTTTCCTATGAAACGGCAGAGTCCGCGGCAGAGCCCGAGCCAATCGCAGCTCAGCCTGAGGTTATTCACGAACGAATTGCCGAGCCGCCGGTTGAAGAAGTCGAAGCAAGATCTGAAAACGTCTCAACGGAAGAAACCCAACCTGCGCCCGAACCTGCGGCCGCGAGCGGTTTCGAATTTACGCCAGAGCCGCCGACCTCAGTAAGCGTTGAGACTGCTCCGCCAACGATTGAAACTACAAGCGAGATGGCGCCGCCGCCAGCTCCGGCAGCGCCTGCCTTTGCTTCACAATATGCCGCGCCGCTCGGCAGCGCCCGTCGCTATGGCGTGAGCGAACCGGATTTACCGATCGAGGTCGGCGAAGAAGAGCGGCGCCTGCACAACGATGCCCGCCGGTTCGCGCGCCTGCTGGTTTCTGAAATTAAACTCTACAACGAACCGAAAGTGAAAGAAGGCCGCAGCCGTAGCGACATCTATGACCGCTTACGGGAAGACATCGATCGATCGCGCCAAATGTATGACAAGCGCGTTGCCCCGCCGGTAGCTGCGCGGCACGACTATTTCCATCAGGAGCTGGTGAACACTCTGGCTGAAGGCGACCCGGCAAAACTCGGCGAGAGTTATCCCGGCGCCAGCCTCGCCGTGAACTGAACCCAGGAATTAAGCCTTTTCAAAAAACGAGCGGCCACCGTAAAATGGTGGCCGCTTTCTTGTCAGAACCGCCTGCGGTAGCGGGCGGGCACTTCTCTTCCCCTGAGCTTAACAACCGAGGCCCGCCCGCTACCGCAGGCGGTTCTGACCTACGGCGTGCCGAAGCGCTTTCGATATTCGCCGGAGACTATGAAGGCCTTTACCATGTCGGCCTTCTGTACGCGCGCGAGCACGTCGTCACCTGGTTGGGTAAAGCTGTTCAGCTTGGTCAGCCAGAAGTCATAGCCCGTGTAGTCGATGTCCTGAGGGTCGTTTGGGTTACGCCGCAGATAACCAAAGAATTGCATCAACACGAACGCCCGATTGTACTCTGAGTTGACCAGATTTTGATGCTCGGCGATTTGTCGCAAGACAACTGCGCGGCTTTTGGTACCGGCAGCATACTCTCCGCTTAGGGTCGCCACCTCGGTTGTCGACAGTGGATTGCCGGCATTGTCATTCAACGTTTTCACAAAAAGTGGATCTGCCGCCGGAGGTACGACAGGGTACTTGTTGGTAAAGCGCGTGCGGACGACAAATTGGTTGATGAAAGCCACCTTGTTGTTCTCGAGCAGTTGGTCCGCTCCCGGTTGTCCGATCACTACTCCCTGGCCAATCTGCTGAGTATCAGGAAGAAACTCACTGAAGCGAATGATCGGCACTGACATTTGATGGGTACCATTGAAGGTAGACTGGCCCGTCCCATCGCCAAAGGCGGTCTTGTAAAGACGCTCAACCAGATAACCCGTCTGTTGAAATTCAATCGAGATGAAGAACGCCGCCGAAACGTTGACCCGTTTGTTGTCGATGCAGGTCTGGTTGTTGCCGCAGGAAGTTATCTCGTTAGTCCAGAAGGCCAACCCACCCGCGTCCGGAGTCCGATTCAGAAAATCCTGATAGTGCTGCCTCACGAAAAAGTCGGCGCCATCGATTGGGTTGCCGGCCGGGGCGTTGCTGAGACAACCCGAGTTGCCTTGCACGAAGGTCGTGATCTCATTAATCGAAAACGGGCAGAAGGTCTGAGTATTGTTCTGGTCCTGGGTCGCCAACATGATGGTATTGGCACAACCAGCCTGACCATCGCAGTGGGTAGCGCTAAAGTTGTGTCCAATCTCGTGGGCGGGAATGCCGAAGCGAAACGGAGCCGTTGTCTCGTTGTCCGAAAGTCCGTACGAGTGCGTCGGATCCGCGCACACAACGCCGGTCCAGGCGATGCCCGCGGGACCGCCCAGAGGCCGACCGGTCCAAAGATGCGCCAAGTCGCGTACCGGGTTGTTGGCGGGAAAGTCTCTTTGCCAGACCGTCGTAAACTCCTGCAAGATCGCCACGGCGTCGCCACTGGCGGTGTAAGGATCGGTTGCCGGATCGGTCCAGGTGTGCTGAAGCACCACCGTGAATGTCAGGCCTATGTCGCGCTGATAGATCGCCTGAATCCCATTCATGACTCCAAGGATGTCGTTGTTTGCGTTGGCCGAACCTCCCAAAGCCCTGGTGTATTCACCGTCCGCTTCAGTCGCAATCTCAACCACTTTGAATGGTGAAAAGACGTCGGGCTTGACCGTCCCGGAAGCGACGCTGGGCGCCATGTCTTTCGCGCTGCGGCTGATTTCTTCATCCAAAGTCCCGCATGACCGCGTGATCTCTGGCCGCACATCGGAAGCTTTGTAGAGCAGATAATCACTTGCTCCGGCGACCGCAGAATACTTGCGCGCCGATTCAACGAAGTACGAATCCTGCGGCGTCAGGATCATTCCTTCGACGTGCTCACCGTCGATGGTGAATCGCGCATCCGTTCCCGCCATGCCTTCAACCCTTCCCTTGTAGGTGGAAATGCCGGGCATGGGAACCTCACGCGTCACGCCGTCAACAACTTCTTCGGCGCGATAGTTTGGCGCGCGCAAATCGTTGGGCCTTAGTTGGATCTCGAAATCATGTGTGGCGGTTACCAGAGACAGCCGTCCCGATTCCCTTACCCGCTGCATCGCTGCCTGCGGGTCAAGCGTGACGTCCTCGTGTCCGCTAAAAACCTGTTCGATGTCCTGCTGGTATCGAGCTCTGCCGGACTGGGCCCCAGCCGATGGCGAATAGAGCCCGAGACCCGCCGCTAATCCTAAAACAGTTAGAGTCAGGATAATCGGAACATTGATCTGCGCGCGAAAACGTTTGCCTAATGAGCGCCGGGTTGTGCGTATGGAGCGTGATTGCTGAGACCAGAGAAGTTCTTTCATAACGAATATTTCATTTCCTGCCGGAATTAGAATTTCTGAAGGTAGGAGTAAACCATCACCAACGGGGCAAGGACAATTGTAGGGTCTGCGGCGGGCACCGTCAACTGGTTTCATTTGAAACCTAACCGTTCCGAGTTGCCAGCCAACTGAGTTTGGTAATACAGTCAGCGACTAATCGAAAACAGTTTCCCTTAAGCAGCACAATGAAAACCTCTTTGTCCGGAACTTCACTTCAGCGAATTGATGAAACCCTGCGCGCGTCCAACAGCTCGTTCACGGAAAACTATCCCGGCGAAACCGGGCGGCGACAACCCGTGCACACGGTCTATGGCGGCGCACATCTATTCCGCGCCGATACCGCCCGGCGGCTGGGGCAGGTAGCCGAGCGATCGTTTGCCGAAAATGCTTCCGACTTCGTGGTGTTTGCGCGGGCGATCGGCCTGCCGCGCGCAAACGAATTGCCGGACGTGTTGGGTTACGCGACCGGTCTCAGCCAGCGTCTCAGGGACGAGCCGGATTCAGTCCGAGAAGAAAACATGGCCGCGTGGCTGGCCCACACTATCCACGCGCGGGTGCAGGAAAAGCTGAGTCGCGAGCCCGTCGAGGATTTCCGGATCGACTTTGAAGACGGCTACGGCAACCGGCCCGACGCTGAAGAAGATGGCCACGCCGAATCGGCCGCAGTTGAAGTCGTTCGGGGCCTCGCGGCCGGGACCTTGCCGCCCTTCATCGGCATTCGCATCAAGCCGTTCAACGAAGAGTTACGCTCCCGCAGCGTGCGCACGCTCGATATTTTTGTCTCGACGGTGGTGGCCGAAAGCGGCGGCCGGCTGCCGGATAACTTCGTCGTTACCCTGCCCAAGATCACAACGCCCGAACAAGTATCGGCGCTGGCCGACCTGTTTGATCAGCTCGAGCAAAGGACTGGCCTGGCAGCCGGGGCTTTGAAAATGGAGATGATGATCGAGACAACCCAGTCGATCATCAACAGCGAGGGACGAATCAATCTTCCGTTGCTGCTGCGGGCTGCGCGCGGGCGCTGCACGGCGGCGCACTTCGGCACTTATGATTACACCGCGAGTTGCAGCATCACGGCCGCGCACCAGCACATGATGCATCCCGCGTGTGACTTTGCGAAGCACATGATGCAGGTTTCGTTCGCCGGCACCGGTATCTGGCTGTCGGATGGCGCGACCAACATCATGCCCGTGGGTCCGCATCGGGCCGCCGAAGGCTCGACTCTGACAGCGGATCAGATTGAAGAGAACCAGGCCGTCATTCACCGGGCGTGGAAGCTGCATTACGATCACGTCCAGCATTCGCTGGTCGGCGGATTCTATCAAGGTTGGGATTTGCATCCGGCGCAACTGCCCACTCGCTACGCCGCCGTCTATGCTTTCTTTCTCGAGAGCCTGGATGCGGCGTCTGAACGTCTGCGCAACTTTGTTGAGAAGGCGGCGAAGGCCACGCTCGTCGGCGACGTCTTTGACGACGCGGCCACCGGGCAAGGCTTGCTCAATTATTTCCTGCGCGCGATTAACTGCGGCGCGATCACCAAAGAAGAGGCGTTGGGTCTTTCAGGTTTGACGCTGGCAGAACTGCAAACCGGATCGTTCGTCAAAATACTGAAGGGGCGGACTTGATTGAGATAGTGTCAGAAGCCCGACCGTGAGGGAGGGCCTTGTCGGCACGCGGGCCCTTCCTCACGGTCGGGCTTCTGACACAAGAAGAAAGAGATCGACGATGACCATTTCGAAAAAACTTCTTTGTTCTGCACTGGCACTGAGTATGACGGCACTGGTTTACGCACAGAAACCTTTCGCACCAATCGATAATCCACTCGCCGCCAAGATCGCCCGCTTCGCGCCGACGCCCTTGACGGCGAACGTGGCGAGCTTGACACCGAACGATCGAAAGGCACTACAGAAAATTATCGCCGCGGCAAAGTATTACGACCCACTCTTTCTGCGTCAGATTTGGAGTGGCAATGAAATGTTGATGCAGAAGCTGCAAACCGACCAGAGCCAGCTTGGTCATCTGCGCCTGCACTATTTCATGATCAATAAGGGACCCTGGTCACAGCTGGACGGTAACGAACCGTTTATTGAGGGTGTTCCGCCCCGGCCGCCGCAAGCCAACTTTTATCCGGAGGACATGACGAAGGATGAGTTCACCGCCTGGTTGAATACTCTGTCAGCGGCAGAAAAGGAAAAAGCCACCGGATACTTCTATGTGATTCGTCGTGATGCTAATGGCAAGTTGAAGACGGTGCCTTACAGTGAAGAGTACCGCGAGTTCCTCGAACCCGCCGCGAAGCTCTTGCGCGAGGCCGCAGCCCTTACCACCAACAAAACTCTGGCGGACTTTCTCAACAAACGCGCAGCCGCATTCGCTTCGAACGATTACTATGACAGCGACGTGGCGTGGATGGATATGGATGCTCCGATCGATGTCACGATCGGGCCGTACGAAACATACGAAGATGAATTGTTCGGCTATAAGGCCGGGTTCGAAGCTTACATTACGCTGAAAGATGAAGCGGAATCGGCCAAGCTCAAGAAGTTCAGCCAGTACCTTCAGGAAATCGAAAACAATCTGCCCATCGATCCGAAGTATCGCAACCCAAAGCTGGGCTCCGCGTCGCCAATGCGCGTGGTCAATGAAGTGTACAGCGCTGGCGAAGGTAACAGCGGCGTGCAAACGGCGGCGTTCAACTTGCCCAACGACGAGCGGGTGGTCAAAGAAAAAGGTTCGAAGCGAATCATGTTGAAGAACGTGCAGGATGCCAAGTTCAATAAGACCTTGATCCCGATCTCGCGGGTGGTGCTCGCTCCAGCGCAGCAAAAGAACCTCGCGTTTGACGCCTTCTTCACCCACATTCTGATGCACGAGTTGATGCACGGCCTCGGGCCGCACAACATCACCGTCGATGGCCGCGCGACCACCGTGCGTTTGCAATTAAAGGACAAGTACTCTGCGATTGAGGAGGCCAAGGCCGACATGACCGGTCTTTGGGCGCTGCAGTATCTGATCGACAAAGGCGTGATCGATCGTCAGATGCAGCGCACGCTCTACACAACCTATCTGGCCAGCATGTTTCGGTCGGTGCGGTTCGGCATCACCGAAGCGCACGGCCGCGGCGTCGCCATGCAATTCAATTATCTAACCGACGAAGGTGCTATTAAGTTCAACGATAAGACCGGCACGTTCAGCGTCGACGAGACGAAGATCAAGGACGGCGTGCGCAAACTGACTCACGAGCTAATGACTATCGAAGCCGAGGGATCGTACGAAAAAGCGCAGGCTATTCTGGAAAAGTACGCGTTGATTCGACCGCAGATGAAGAGCGCGTTCGATAAGCTGACTAACGTGCCGGTGGATATCGAACCGATCTTTCCGCTGGCGAAGTGAGATCGGGGCAGTAGCCCGACCGTGAGGGAGGGCGTGATCTTGACGCAGATGCCCTCCCTCACGGTCGGGCTACTGCCCCGCTTGCGCCACTTTGGTTGGTTTCAATAACGAGTCTCTAAGTTGAGTCGAAACAACGTCGAGGGACAGACCCGACGCCGCCAGCTTCCCATCCTGATCCGCAAACTTCACCGCTGAAGCTAATTCGGAAGAGTCCACGCGCCAACTGCCGGCGGCGCTCTGTTCCATCTCGTTAAGCGCGGCGACCAGCGAGCTGAAATCGCGGCGTCTGATAGTCGGCCGCACGATCGTCTCAGCCCACGAATAGTAAGGATAGTCGACGCGATAAGCCCAGCCGCCACCAAAAGGTGTTGCAATCAAGAAGACTTCGCCGTGAGCGTGATGAGAAATAGCGGTGAACGGCGCACAGTGACGCGTGGGCTTAAAGCCGGATGAGCTGAAAATCTCCGGCGCCAGCGTCACCAGAGAAATCTTCGCCTCACCGTCTTCGTCAACCCGGGAACGGCCTTTGGCAAAGCTATCCAGTGCTGCAGCGATCCGGTTCCAGGGATCACACCACAGCGCTTCATATTCATTGGTGTGGGTCAGCACACGTGCAACATGCGGCAGCACCAATTCGTAAGCGCGCGCAAGATCGGTGACGGGCGCGCCGGCGAGTTGGTGCGCCAGAGGCGACCCGGCATCCTCATCAATCGCGGACTCCGAGCCCTGTATGACTATGCTCGCGCGCACGCCTGCCTGGGTGCTCAGCTCCGAAAAGTCGCCGGCTTCGGCGGCCGCAATCAGCTTCTCACGCAGCTCGAGCGCCGGCTCCGTCAACACGGTCCACACTGAAAGCACGCCGTCAGTATCAAAGTGATTGTTTGTTACCAGATCGATCCCTTGTGTGAGTTCATCACGATCCGGCGCGGCGACCAGGTTCAAAGCAATCTCGGTCGACGTGTCCGCCTTGACTGAAGCGGGCGTTTCATTTCCCTGCCAGTGCGAAAAATGAATTGCGTTGCCGACCGTGCCGTCGATTGAAAGCTTGGGCACGTCGGCTATTGCGTCGCTATAGTATTTAAATCTCATTCGTTCGCCCTCTCATCTGAAATCCTTGATCAGCACGACATCATTGGTGAGCGTGCCGTGCGACACGGCGAGTTGCTTTCCGTCTTTCGACCAGGCGGAGCGAAAGATCAGGTCCGAGCGGAAGTTCGTCAACTGTTTTGGCGGGCCGCCATCCAGCGGCTGACTCCAGATGTTACCGGCGCTGTTAAGCTGATCAAGGTAAGTAACCGCGCGTCCGTCGGGTGTCCACATCAATCCGGCGGCGATATTGGCTGAGAGTGGCAGAGTGAGCGATTTTGTTGGTGGCCCACCCTCAAATGACATGATCACGAGCTGAGGTTGCTGGCTAACCTGCTCATCAAGGGTCGTATAAGCAATAAACCTTCCGTCCTGCGAGACACTAAACGATTGCGCAAACCGATCGGTGAGTTGTGTCGGAGCGCCGCCGTCAATCGAAACTTTCCAAAGCGTTTCCTTGCCAGACCGCGCGAAAACGATCCACTTGCCGTCGGGTGAGCATACGGGAAAGTCATCCGGGCCTTCGCCTTCAGTGAGTTGCTTGAGGTTGTTACCGTCAACGCCAATTCGCCAGATGTTCCAGTTGCCGGAGCGGTTGGAGCTAAACAAAACGTAACGACCATCAGGCGAAACCGACGGTTCGCTTTTTATCGAGTCATCTGTCGTCAGTTGTTTAGCATTCGTCCCGTCTGCGTTCATCATCCAAATGTCGATGTTGTCGCCAGCCTGACTGACATAAACAATCTTGCCGTCGGGCGTCCAGGCGAGTCCGGTAGTGCCGTCATACTTGCCATGAGAAATTTGTCGTGCGCGACCGGCATCTTCATTAGGACCCGTTAGATAAATTTGCGCCGAGATGTCTATCTGTATGGTGACGATCGCGCTTGAATCTGCCGTGACGCCGAGACTGATACCGCCATAACCATTCAGATCATTGGTAATGCGGCGGACTTCACCCTTCGGGTAAGAAAGAAACCAAACCTGTGTGCCCGCGGAGGTGAATTCAGGCGTCGCAGTCATCACCAGTCCGCTCCCGTCCGCCAACCAGATAACGTGAGAAATGTCGGCCCACTTTTGCGAAGTGAGCGGCTTTTCCGGTCCGCCATCAAGCGGCACGCCTACAACTGTCGAAGATTTTGTACCGCTAAGAGTATAGACTCCGCAGGCGATCAACTTTCCGTCAGGCGACCACGAAGCTCCAGAGGTAGAGAATCCGTCGGGTTGTTTGCGCGTGGCGAGTCTCTGCTCACTACTGCCATCCGCATTCGCCAGCATCAGATAGTTTTCACCCTTTTGCTGATCGTCACGCACAAACGCGAAACGCTTGCCATCAGGCGAGAAAGTAATTGGGCTGTCAATACGCGTTAGGAGCCTCCGCGATGTGCCGCCTAAAACCGGAACTTGATAGAGGGCGCCGGGGACATTCTCTTCATCGTCGCGCGACGAATAAACAAACTCGCCATCGGGCGAGAAAGTGTTTCCCAAATAAGAACCCAGGACGGGCGGAAGAATCTGCACCAGACTTCCCGTTGACACCTGTCTAACCCAGAGCGCCGTCTTTCCCGCCTCACCCGTGGCAAAGACAACGTATCTGCCGTCGGGAGAGATCGTCGCCGTACCAAGGATTCCGGCGTTTCCGATTTTGCCGCCGGTGGTCAGCCGAGTGATCTTCATCGTCCGGTTAGACGAGACTGGTTTGTCGCGACCGACGAACTTGTACAAACCAATGACGAGCGCTCCAATGACTAGTACTATCAGGGCAACACCAGTAATCAGACCGGTCCGGTGGCGTTTTATTTCTGAGATCAAGTACTCCGCGCTCGAAGCCGTGTGGGGGTGCGGCACTCCAGCAGTTGAAACAGCAGATGGAGGGCTGGTGGGGGGCTGGATGCTCGAACCGAGCGATGACGTGGTCCCAGAGAGAATCTCAGCGCTTTTTGTCGCCGGTGGCGTCGAACGTTCCAGACCGGCGGCCATATCTAATTCACGTTTGAGCTCTCGCAAATCAACCAGACTGTCGTGAATTGTCTGATAGCGCTCGTCGCGATCCTTGCGCAGTGCTTTCTTGATGATGACTTCCAACTCGGGGGAAACACTGTAATTCAAGCGCGCGATCGCTTCCGGCTGACTATGAGTAATGCGATCGATCGTTTCGGTGATCGTCGCGCCGGTAAATGGCAAGCGGCCAGTAGCCATCTCGTAGAGCACCACGCCGAACGAAAAGACATCAGTGCGATGATCGACTTCGCGTCCCATTGCCTGCTCGGGCGACATGTAGTTGACCGTCCCCATAACGATACCCGGGCTGGTCTTAACGCGTGTGGCGAGCTCGCTGTCCGAAGTTCTATCGGTCGCTCCGGTGGACAGAGACAATTTTGCCAGTCCAAAGTCGAGTACCTTCGCCCGGCCACGCGCCGTGATCATGATGTTCGACGATTTGATGTCGCGGTGGGTGATGCCTTTCGCGTGGGCTTCATCCAGGGCATCGGCGACCTGAATCGCAATATCCAGAATGTCGCTCGTGGCGAGCGGCTGACCGCTGATCTTCTTGTCCAGTCCCTGGCCTTCGACATACTCCATCGCGATGAAGTGTGTGCCGCCGGCTTGCCCTATCTCATAAATGTGCGCGACGTTTGGATGTGAAAGGGCTGAGGCAGCGCGGGCTTCCTGGAGGAATCGATGAAGTCGCTGCTGATCGCGCGCCACTTCCGCCGTCAGGATCTTTAGCGCCACCGCGCGATCCAGTTGCGTGTCCTGCGCCAGGTAAACCTCACCCATCCCGCCCTCGCCGATCTGCGAGCGGACCTGGTAGCGGCCGAAACGTGTGCCGACAGCGATGGTCACGATGTCTGTCGTTTCCTGTCTATGAGCTCTCGATCTACGGTCGAGATTCTATCTGAGTTGACGAAGATGAGGCCAGCTTTGGCAGCGAATCGGAGTCACGGCGTCTGCGTGAGAGGTGGTACAGACCTCATAACCCGGCGGGTTTTGAGTTTGATGTCACTTTGGAATTGGAGTGCCCTGGGGCGATCCCAGAGTTGAAAGCGCCGGCGTGCGCAAACCAAAGTTCGCCGGATTTTCACCGACAATCGCGGCGGCGAAAAACACTGGGACATACCCGGCCGAACGGCGGAATTGCTCATCCAATTGATCGCGCTTCGCGTAAATCGTCCAAAAATTTCTTTGGTAGTTGTCGGTCTCTCGCAACTGTCTCAGGGCATCCACAACCGATCCTGCTCCATGAGTGTAGCTGAGCAGCACCAGCGTCATCGTCCCGGAATCTTCACCGAGCTCGGCCATGAGATCGGCGATGTAGTGCGCCGCAGCGGCGGTCATCTTTTCGACATCGCACATTTCATCAGGCGCCACGCCGTACAGTTTCGCGGTCGAGGGCATGAACTGAAACAGACCTTTCGAGCCAAAACTATTTTCAAAACACGGCTTATACTCAGACTCGATCATCGGCAGATAAAGGCCGACGACGATCGGGATTCTCCGCGCCGCAAACTTCTGCGCAATTAAAGGCGCCAAGGGCGCGGCGCGCTCGTAGATCACGTTCAGGTTTTCCTGGCCGGCGTGATTCGCGACGCTTTCTTCGCGGGCCGCGTAACGATCCACGTATCTCTTGATTGCGCCCAGTGCTTCCTGATTAAGCTTAACCGGACGGTCGCCCATCATCGCTGAGATACGCTGCTCCTGGTCATCGACAAATTTGAGTCGCTCTGCCTCGGTCATTTGCGCGTAAGGCTTGGACGCTATTTCCGAGGTCGTGACAGTTGCTGCTCCCGCAATGTTTGGATGCGCGCGAAATCTCTGATAAAGAAATGCTGCACTCGCCATAGCGGCGAGCACTAAAAGGCCAACCACCAATAGACCATAACGACGACCGGCGGCCGATTCATCAACGACCGGGGACGAAATTATTTCTTCGCTAGCCGGCATCGCAGAGATTCCGCTGGGCTGGGCTCCGGCGGGACCGCGCAGCAAATCCAGCGCACTTTGCTCAGTAAATCCATCAATTTGATCGAGTTGCTGTCTCACCACAGTCAAATCCGAGAGCAGCTCCGCCGCGGTCTGATATCTCTCCGCGGTCTCTTTTCTTAAACTCTTGTCGACGATGGCCCACAGTCGTAGCAGCGTTGGATCTTCAGTCAGTTGCCGGGGCGCTGGTTCACGCTCGAGGATGGCGACCATCGTGTCCATCTGTGTGGCCCCGGCGAACGGCGCGCCATAGCAGAGCATTTCATAAAGCACGATACCCAAACTCCAAATGTCTGTGCGCTCGTCGACCGGCAGGCCGCGTGCCTGCTCTGGCGACATATAGCCAACTGTTCCCAACACGACACCCGCTGCTGTCTGCTGTCTGGTGATTGCTTGATCAGCCGGCGTCTGCTCGACCAGTTTAGCGATGCCAAAGTCCAGGACCTTCACGATCCCGTCGCCGCGGCGCATGATATTTTCGGGCTTAATATCCCGGTGCACGATGCCCGCGGCGTGCGCGGCCGAAAGCGCGGACGCCACCTGGGCCACAATGTCCAACACATCCGCCAGAGACAAATCTTCAAAGGCGATCGATTCGCGGATGGTTCGGCCATCAATAAATTCCGTGGCGATATAGTGGACGTTTTCGAATTCTCCTACTTCGTGAATAGTCAATATGTTTGGGTGATTCAAAGCCGAAGCGGCGCGCGCCTCTTGCTGAAAGCGGCGCAGGCGAGAGTCATCGGAAACAAAGTAGGCCGGCAGAACTTTTAGCGCTACCAGTCGGTCGAGTCTCGCATCCTGCGCCAGATAGACTTCACCCATGCCACCGCCGCCCAGTCGCTCGATGATCTTGTAGGGCCCGACCTCCCGGCCAATGTTTTTGAGCGAATCGTCACCCAGGATCACTTGGGCATCATGGGTGATGGCCGGCTCTTCGATAAAATCCGCGGCGGCATCGTGGGCTCTGATAAGTGAGACCGCCTCAGCCTGCAAGTCTGTATCTTCACCGCACACCTGATCGAGAAACGCAGTCCGCTCCGCCGGCGCGCGATCGAGCGCCGCCTGTAAGACTTCTTCTACCTGTTGCCAGCGTTCAGGAGTCATAGGAGCATTGCCGATTGTTGATTGCCGATTGCCGATTGATCTTGGTTCTTGGTCGCGAATCTGAACCTGGCTGCTTGTTCCTCGCGGCCCATTCTCACGGTCGTTCAGACAAAATCGGCAATCGGCAATTGGCAATCGGAAATGTTTTTATCCCGCCTTCATCCTTCGATACAGCCACGCCTTCGCCGCGCGCCAATCGCGGCGCACTGTCATCACCGAGATCTCTAGAGCATCCGCAGTCTCTTCCAGACCGAGGCCACCAAAGTAGCGCAGTGCCACGACTCGACTCTTCCGCAAATCGAGCTCGGCCAGTTCATCCAGCGCTTCATCCAATGCCAACAGCTCGCGGGCGCGCTCCTCAGACATCAACTCAGCTTCTGCCAGCGAGACCCGCTGCGCCTCACCACCATGCTTGGCGTACTGCCGTCGTCGCGCGTGATCGACCAGTATGTGCCGCATGACCTGGGCGGTGACCGCAAAGAAGTGCGCCCGGTTCTGCCAATCGATTTTCTTTTGCCCGGCCAGCCGCAGGTACGCTTCGTTAACCAGCGCAGTCGTTCCCAGTGTGTGGCCATTTCGTTCTCGCTGGACGTACCGATGCGCGATGCGCCGCAACTCGTCATAGACCAGAGGGGTCAGCTTATCGAGCGCGGCGCGGTCGCCCTCTCGCCACTCGATCAGCAATCCGGTTAAGTTGTCGGCAGTAAGAGTCATCACTCCGTTAGTCACGAACATCGGCAGTTGAGATTCTAGCATCATTATTAATGATCAAATTTTCCGAGCCGCGGAAATTGAAAAGAGTTTTGGATTCAAAAAAATCTCTTCACCTGGTGAACACTTTCGCCGCGATTTCTCGCTAGGGGTTTGGCCTCATGAACACTTCCCTTCTCTTTTCTCGCTTATCAAAGTGGGACCCCCTCGATTGGGTCCCGGACAATACCTTAAGAAAGCCGAGGAACATTGCGAATGAAAATCACAAAACTCTTGCTCTTTTCGCTGACTCTAATAATTTCCCTGACTACGTCTGTGCGTCTTTCGCGCGCGGAAGCCACGCAATCCGGAATCCTCTATCAAGACATGACGCTAACCCAGCGCCGGGCCTTTGTCGCTGAGAAGGCGCGCGAAATCGCCCGAAAGATGTCAGGGACCGATTACGCATTCACGCCCGCGTTCGAGATGGAGATTCAGAAAGGCGTGGATTTCTATGCGCAGCGCATAGGGAGTAATCGAGGCGATAGCCCGGGCAGAGGCGACGCCCGCTTTATCTTCGAGCGCGGCCAGACAGTAGCGCCAAAAATCATTAAAGTCTTCACTATGCACAACGTGGCGCCCTTAATCGGACTCTACATTCCTCTGGTTGAGTCGGAATACGTCAACCTGCAAACGCCGAATCAAATGGGAGCGTTGGGGATGTTTCAGTTCGTGCCACAGACCGGAGAGCACTATGGTCTGAGTGCCGCGGACTTGCTTGACGTAGAGAAATCCGCGGATGGGGCGGCGCGATTGATTTCGGATGGGATCAATCAGTTCGGTACAGACCGCATGAAAGAAGCGCTGGCGCTGCTGGCTTACAATCGCGGCGGTAGTAATGTCGAGCGTGACCTGGCGGCACTGGTTAACGATCAGAACCGGAGCTGTAGCATCTGCTCCCTGACTGAACAGCGAGATAAGCTGGACAAAAGTTTTCGCAGCGAGAGTGTCTTCTACGTGCCGCGTTTCTTTGCCGGCGCGATCATCGGCGAGAATCCGCAGGCGTTCGGTCTGCAGACAAGACCGCTGTCGTCGTTCTAATCACAACTGCTAATAGGCTGTCGGACTCCCTCTCCGGTTGGGAGAGAGTTGGGATGAGGGTCTGAGCGCGCCGCCTAATTTGAAATGAAGTTGTCTTTGCCAAACACGACGAAACTAAGAAAATATTTCACCCCAGGCTTCGCGCCCTCATCCCCGGCGCTTCTCCCAAAAGGGAGAAGGGAGAAACGAAACCCTGCCGCTTCTTACTGATCCTTCCATTCCGGAATGCGGCCGGGCGTCCAGGGGGCGCCGGCAGCTTCCATCGCTTTTTCCAGCTTGGCCAGATCACCTTCGATCAACTGGCGCAGTTGATTGAGCGTCGTTTCGAAGTCCTGCGCTGCGGCTGCGTACTGATCGATTTGCGTCTGCGTGGGCCGCGCGGTGGACATGCGCTGCGAGCCGACGATTTCACCGACGCGCTCAGTGATCGAAGGCGGCTGGTTCATGTTGCGCTGGCGCAGGGCCTGATCGCCTTGTAAGGCACGCAAGATCTCGTTCGTCCGTTTGTCCAAAGCCGCGGCATCGCTAAGCAATTTTTCGGGCGCCGAGGGTGTTTCCAACAGCGCGCGTCTGATTGCAACCAGACGCGGCTTCAGGGAATTAGCTGTCGCCGACGCCCCCTGCACCGCGCGTTGCAGCCTGGCCACCTTCTGTTGAAATTCTACAAGGCTGGCGCGATCGGCCGGTGACATGCGGTCCTGTCCGTCGACGATCACCTGAAACTCCTGCGCCTGACCCAGCGAAGTAATCACGCCGTTAACTCTCTTCGCCAAGCTGACTTTGTAGGTACCGGGCATCACCAGTGGCCCCGACGGTCCTTCGTTGAAAGGATCTTCGCCATCGGGATTTGGCGGTGGCGGCAGAGTCGGCGCGGGATGGCGCAAATCCCAGGAGACGCGCTGCATGCCCGCGGTGACTGGCCCGGTCAAACGACGAATTACACGACCCGACGAATCGCTCACCGTGAGAATGACTGCCGGCGCTTCCTCTTCTTCTTCGGCGCGAAAGTCTGAATTACTCGGTAAAGCAATGGGAGTGTTCCTTCGCTGCGCATTTCTTTCAGCTTCCTGGCGTGCCGCTTTCTTGGTCTTCAGCTCTTCTTTCAAATAGTAGGTGAAGGTCGCGCCGAACGGTGGATTGTCAGCCGTGTAAAAAGATTCGCCTTGAAAACTCTTGCCGCGTCCACCCAACGGCTGCGACTGGATGTACATCAGCGCGTCTTTAACGGGAAACACGAAGCCATCCTGTTTGAGCATTTCAGGTTTCAGCAAACGCAGCGGCGTGTAGTTATCCAGAATGTAAAAGCCGCGGCCGAAGGTGCCGAGCACGAGATCGTTCTCGCGTCTTTGAATCGCGATGTCGCGAACCTGAATAGTCGGCAGACCACTCCTCAGTTGAATCCATTTCTGTCCGCCGTCGATCGAAAAGTAGAGACCAAACTCAGTGCCGACGAAAAGCAAGTTCGAATTGACATGGTCTTCGGCTATCGCCCAAACAGGCCCGCTTGCGGGCAGGTTGTTTTTGATCGAAGTCCAGGTGCGGCCGGCATCCGTGCTCTTGAAAAGATAAGGTTTGAAGTCCGCGTTCTGATGATTTTCAAGCGCGGCATAGACCGTGTTCGCATCGTGATAGGAAGCCACGATGCGGCTCACGTAAACCAACTCTGGAACATCGGGAAACTTTTCGACCCTCCGCCAGTTCTTGCCGCCGTCCTCCGTGATTTGAATCAAGCCATCATCCGTACCGACATAGATAAGTCCTTCCTTCTTAGGCGATTCAGCCAGGGCTGAGGAGTTGCCAAAGAAAGCTGTTGACTGGTTCTTGGCGACCGCGTCCATGCTCCAAATCCTGCCCATGACCGGCAGTTTGTCGCGATCCAGACCGCGCGAAAGCTGGCCGCTGATGACCTTCCAGCTATCCCCGCGATCGTCGCTGCGGAAAAGTTTGTCGGCGGCAAAATACAGGCGCGTGTGCGAGTGCGGACTGATGATGAAAGGCGAATCCCAGTTCCAGCGGAGGGGATCTTCATTGCGGCCAACCGCGGGTTGAATGCCCATGCGTTCGCCCGTGGCCCGGTCGTCGCGCACCAGATTGCCCTGTTGTAGTTCCGCATAGACGATGTTCGGATCTTCCGGATCTACCTGCGTGCGAAAACCATCACCGCCCTGGGTGACAAACCAATCGCTGTTAACGATGCCCGACACGCTATGCGTGCGCGACGGACCGCCGAAGGCAAAGTTGTCCTGGGCCCCGCCATAGACGTTATAGAAAGGCTTGGCGTTGTCGGTCGTCACATCATAAAGCTGGGTCACCGGCAGATTGGATTTGAAAGTCCAGTTCGAGCCGCGGTCGTGGCTTTCATAGACGCCGCCATCACATCCCACCAGGTAATGATCGTTATTTGCGGGATCGACCCAAATCTCGTGGTTGTCGACGTGCTTAGATTTCTCTCCGAGGCGCCGCACAGTTCTGCCACCGTCGTCAGACACCATCAGGAAAACATTCATTATGTAAATTCGATCGACATCTTTCGGGTCAGCCACGACATGCGCGTAGTACATTGCGCCGGCGTCGAACTCGTTCCGCCTTTCCCAACTGCCACCGCGGTCGTTTGAACGAAAGATGCCGCCCTTGCGATCCGTGGACTCGACCGTCGCATAGAGAACGTTCGGATCGACCGGTGAGATAGCCAGGCCGATTCTTCCCATATCAGTCGTTGGCAAACCGGCTCTGACCTTGTTCCAGGTCGCGCCCGCGTCCGTCGATTTGTAGATGGCGCTCTCTGGCCCGCCGTCAATCAAGGTATACATGTGGCGACGGCGTTGATAAGACGCACAGTAGACCGTTTCCGGATTCTGTGGATCGATGACCACGTCTGTGACGCCCGTGTTCTCGCTGAGGTTCAAAATATTCTTCCAGCTCTTTCCGTTGTCGATCGTTTTGAAAAGACCACGGTCTCCGCCCGGGCCCCACAGCGGTCCCTGCGCGGCCACGTAAACGATATTTGAGTCTTTGGGATCGATGGCAATGCGGCCGATGTGTTCGGAAGTTTTCAGCCCCACATTCTTCCAGGTTTTGCCGCCGTCGTCTGAACGATAGAGGCCGCTGCCGTACGAAACGCTGCGTTGACTGTTGTTCTCACCCGTGCCCACCCACACCGTCAAAGGATTTTTCGGATCAAGCGCGATGCAGCCGATCGAATACGAACCTTCGCGGTCGAACACCGGCGTCCAGGTCGCGCCGTTATTGATCGTCTTCCAAACCCCACCCGACGCCGAGGCGACAAAGTAGTGCGAAGCGTTATTCGGATCCACCGCGAAACCGATCACCCGACCTGAGGTGAAAGCGGGACCGATCGAACGAAGTCTCAAGCCGTTGAAAGTCGGCGTCGACATTGGATCGCGCGGTCGGTTTTCATCTTCGGCGGCGGGCGACGGGGTCCTGGCGGCTTCTGGCTTTGCCGGCTCAGGTGACGGCTGTTGTTTAGCCGCATCTTCCCGTTTCGGTTTCGCCGGGTCCGGTTGTGCAAAACCTGAGAGCGGAAGCGCCAGCAGGATCAGGGCGGCCAGAATGACTAATCGGGTTGAAGTCGTGATCGGACGGATACTGGGGAACATCAGCAGTAGTCTCCTAATAGAGTTTTAAGCACCAGGAAAATGACAGGCGGCTTTTTCTCTGCCTCAGCACAATGACAGAAATCTTGCTCAAAGGGATCACGCCGCGGCGCACTCTCGCTCCGAAAGTAGTTTATGGACGGCTTCGATGAGGCCTTCCACATCCGGCTTGGGCACATAAGCGACGGCGCCGGCCGCCATAGCTTCCTGGCGATGCATCTCGTAAGCGTCGCCGCTATAGAAAATACACGGCACCCCGGGTCTGAGTTCATTCAACGTCTTGCATAGGTCCGTCCCGGTGCCGTCCGGCAGGCGCTTGTCGAGCACGTACAGATCGAACTCATGCAGAGTTGCAAGTTCCAACGCCCCTTCAACACTGTGCGCAGCGTGAACCTCATAGTCTGACTGTGAAAGCAGGAGCTTGAGCATCTCAGGCGTGTCTTCATGATCGTCCACACAGAGCACTCGGCATCTGACTTCTGACATACCAACCTCCCGGATCGGATGATTTCCCAACGACAATTGTGCGAATGAAACCGAATGAGCAATTCAAGGAGAGCGGATTATAGTCCAAGCGAATGGCTCTGCGCCAGAACTAAGGAGAGATTTGATCTCACCGACTTTGAAGAATTGGCGGAGGCTGAGCCCTTCAAACCAGAAGCTCCGCCGGGCTTTGCCTCAAAAGTCGATTTCGCTGGTAACGAGTTTCGCGTTCAATTCGTGTGACTTCGTGGATCGTTTCTTTTGTCCGGAAAACTAAGGACGATCCACGAATTCACACTAACCAACACGAAGCAAAACAGTCCTGCCTCGAGCTAGTTCCGACTTTTGAGGCAAAGCTGCTCCGCCGTTCAAAATCCATGGTTCTAACTGGAGCAAAGGGGTTCGAAATTCTTTGGCCGGCGACGGGGCCTGCGGTATCCTGATGCTTGAAAATAGAGAATCTTGTGGCGGCGCCGCGCGCTGGCACGAATTGTTGCGTCGGCGTCCTCGACGCTCATCTAATTTGGAGAGGAAATGAAAAAATTTCCTGTTCTGCTTGTCTATGTCTCGTTACTCGCCGTGAACGCGTCGGCGCAGGCCGGCAATAGTTCGCGAGCGGATGGCTTTCGTGGACTCATTCTGAACCAGACTACCTCAGAAGACGCGATCCGAATACTGGGAGCACCTGCCGCGGACAAAGTTGAACGTCTCAATGTTGCCAAACTAAGCAAGTGGCTGGATGCAAAGCATAAAGAGAAGATATTCCGGCAGCTTGCTTTCAAGAAAGTTGGTGATTTTTCTCAGATTGAATTATCGTTTCTCGAAAACAAGCTGATGATGATAGAACTGGAATTCAAAAAGAGTGTCGACCCATTCAAGCTCACTAATCTCTTCAATGTAGAATTTGCGGTGCTCGGAGCCCAGTCAGGTCCGTTCGATCTGCCAAATGAGCCGGGCAGATATCCGGTTAGGTTCATTCCGACTCTATTTCCCTTCTCATATAACATGATAGGCGTTTCGGATAAGGCTTTCATCTGGGTAGACTGCAGCACGGGCGATGCACGGACGCAAGGCAAAGTTGACCGAACTCGTCAAATCAGCCGCGTTCTCGAAAGGAAGTAACTCGAGATCTCTTTACCGCCCACAGAAGGAATGGTAATCATCTAATTTTCTAATCTTTGATCTTGAGGGGCGGCGCGCGAACCTCTGTGCGCCGCGGTTTGCAAACCATACTCACAAAGCTTAACTTCTCCGTCTCTGACCATTGGAGGACGACACACACATGTTTCGACGAACCCTTCTTCCATTCGTGGCGCTTTCATTCTTAGCGTTGACCGTAGTCTCTTTGCCGGAAATCAACGCTCAGCCGCGTACGAGCCAACCAATGATGCCCCGCGTGAATCCCGCACTCTTCAAAGGGCTTCGCTATCGCCTGGTTGGGCCATCGCGGGGCGGGCGCGTTACGACTGTGACCGGTGTGCCGTCGCAACCGAAGACTTTTTATATGGGCGTCGCGAGCGGCGGTTTGTTTCGTACAACCGACGCCGGAGCAACCTGGGTTCCCATCACCGATGGAAAAATTCCGTTGGGTTCGACCGGATGCGTAGCAGTGGCCGACTCTGATCCCAACGTGATCTATCTCGGCACCGGATCGGATGACGTGCGCAGCAACGTCTCGACCGGACGGGGCATGTACAAGACAACTGATGGCGGACAGACCTGGAAGTTCATCGGTCTCTACAATGCCGGCCAGATCGGATCGGTACGCATCCATCCGACGAATCCGGACATCGTCTGGGTAGCCGCGCAGGGTGACGTGTTCAAATCCAACTCTGAACGCGGTGTCTTCAAAACTACCGATGGGGGGCAGACGTGGCAAAAGGTGCTGTTCATATCTGATCAGATCGGCGCCATGGATTTAGAGATTAAGCCGGGAGATCCAAAAACTGTCTATGCCTGGATGTCACGGCTCGAACGCAAGCCGTGGACGATTATCAGCGGCGGACGCGAAGGCGGCTTCTACAAGAGCACCGACGGCGGCGAACATTTCACAAAGGTCACCGCAGGCCTGCCCGTTGAATTGATTGGTAAGGCAAACCTCGCCGTCACGTCTGCTAATCCAAAACGTGTTTACGCGCTGGTGGAAGCAAAGCCCGGCGGCGGACTCTATCGCTCGGATGACGCGGGAGAGACCTGGGCGTTGATTAACTCCCAGCCGGCGATAATCCAGCGTCCTTTCTATTACGTTGCGCTGGGGGCGGACCCTACCAACGCCGACGTGGTCTATGCCGGCGCGGAATCATTTTTCAAATCAACGGACGGCGGCAAGACGTTCACGATCTTTCGCACGCCGCATGGCGACAATCACGACATCTGGATCAATCCAAAGGACGGCCAGATCATGATTCAGTCGAATGACGGCGGCGCTAACGTCTCAACCGACGGCGGCCGCTCCTGGTCAAGCCTGATGAATCAGCCGACGGCCGAGATCTATGGCGTGTGGTTGGACAATCAGTTCCCTTACAAGCTCTACGGTGCGCAGCAGGACAACTCGACGATCATTATGTCGAGCCAGCCTGACGCTGCCGGGCGCGAGGACTGGCGGCCCGGCCCCGGTTGCGAGACAGGGCCAATCATGCCGCATCCGTCGAATCCGGACATCGTTTACGGATCATGCAAAGGCCAGTACGGCGTCATGAATCTCAAGACCGGACAGGAGAAGAACTATTGGATCGGCGCGCAGTCGTTGTATGGGAATCCCGTCAGCGATCTGATTTACCGCATGCAGCGCGTGTCGCCCATGTCCACGTCGCCGCATGATCCGGATGTGCTCTATTACGGATCGCAGTATTTGCACCGCACGCGCGATAAGGGAGTTACCTGGGAAAAGATCTCACCTGATTTGACTGCTAAGCCCGCCTGTTGCCAGGGTGCGAGCGGCGAGCCGATTACGCGCGACGTTACCGGCGAAGAGTTCTACAGCACGCTTTATGCGATTGCGGAATCCCCTTTGGAAAAGGGCGTAATCTGGACCGGCAGTAATGATGGCCCGTTCAATGTCACGCGCAACGATGGCAAGACATGGACCGACATCACTCCCAAAGATCTTCCAACTGGCGGCCGCGTCCAATACATCGATCCGTCGCCTCATCGAAAAGGATCGGCTTATTACGCCGCGTACCGCTGGCTGTTGGGTGACTATCAACCATACATCTATCGCACCGATGATTATGGGAAGACATGGACGCGACTCACGGACGGGAAGAATGGAATCCCGGCGGACTGGCCCACCCGGGTGGTGCGCGAAGATCCAAACCGCGAAGGCTTGCTTTACGCCGGCACGGAATTCGGCATGTTCATTTCTTTCGACAACGGCGGGCACTGGCAGTCGTTCCAGTTGAATCTGCCGAACGTGCCGATCACTGACATCAAGGTGCATCAGAAGGATCTGGTTGTCTCGACTCAGGGCCGGGCGTTTTGGATTCTCGACAATATCAGTTCGCTCTACCAAATTACTCCGCAGATCACGACAACGGATGTGCATCTGTTTCATCCGCGCGACGGCTATCGCACGCGAGTAAACCCGAACGTACTCGGACCGACGATCGAATACTATCTCCCCAACGCGCCGGCGGGCCCGGTAACGATCGAGATTCTTGATGCAAAAGGGGCAATCGTAAATTCCTACAACAGCGATACTCCCGTGCCCACAGGTCGCGGCCGTGGTCGCGCCGCAGCCGGCGCCGAGCCGGAAGATCCCGACGCGGCACCTGCGGGGCGTAGAGCCGCACCGCCACCACGGCCCACGAAACTCGCGGGTCTGAATCGCCTGGTGTGGGACGTGCGGAACCAGGCCGGCGTGATTGTGCCACCGGAGCGATACCAGGCCCGTCTCAAGGTCGGCGCGGCGGCGCTGACTGAAGCTTTTAACTTGCTCA
>Ga0137403_10002168_pt1 | contig 24121 bp, 22 predicted proteins | sample CZOMad2_1_16fung_FD_122057 | JGI IMG/M metagenome (GOLD analysis project Ga0137403, IMG submission 122057) | Vadose zone soil fungal communities from Angelo Coast Range Reserve, California, USA - CZOMad2_1_16fungal (Hybrid Assembly) | ecosystem: Environmental > Terrestrial > Soil > Vadose zone...
ATCGATCCTTCGACTTCGCTCAGGACAGGCTAGGCGAAGGCGTACTATGCGGGTACGTTGGAGCGAGGCGATTGAGCGCTGTGTGAAAACTACGTTCATGGTTCGACGGGCTCACCACGAACGGAATCGCTTCGTTTGAAATTAAGCACTTAGCCGTTTGCCCTGAGCGCCGTCGAAGGGCTCCGAAAGAGTTTTCACACAGTCTGACGAAGCATATGAGTCTTTTTCAGCAGCCTGTTAAAACTTTACCACCGCCGCACCCCAGGCAAACCCAGCGCCGAAGGCATTAAAGAGAACGATGTCCCCCGGCTTAATTCGCCCCTGGCGTTTGGCCTCATCCAGAGCGACGGGAATCGAGGCCGCCGAAGTATTGCCGTATCTATCGACATTCACCATCACCTTTTCCATCCCGACGCCAAGCCTTTCGGCGAGCGCAACGATGATCCTGCGATTAGCTTGATGGGGAATCACCAGCGATACTTGTTCGACATCGACATTTGCCTCGGCCAATGCTTGTCGGCTAACCTCCTCCATCGAGCGCACGGCGATCTTGAACACTTCTTTGCCATTCATCGTGATCGTGTGTTCGTTTTGCCGCACCGTCTCGGCGGTTGCCGGCTTGAGCGACCCACCGGCGGGCACGTACAGCGTCTTCACGTAGGAACCATCGGTGCGCAGCTTGGTGCTGAGAATCCCGGAACCGTTTTCGGTTGCGCCTAGGACCACGGCGCCGGCGCCATCACCGAAAAGGATGCAAGTCGCGCGGTCTTGCCAGTTGAGCAACCGACTGAGCGCATCCGAGCCGATCACCAGAGCATTGTCAATCTGGCCGGTACGAATAAAGGAGTCTGCCACGGATAAAGCGTTCAAGAATCCCGAACATGCCGCGCCGACATCAAAAGAAAAAGCGTTGCGCGCCCCGAGCATATCTTCCAGAACACACGCGGAGCTGGGGAAAGGATAGTCGGGTGTCACCGTGCCCATGATAATCGCATTGAGATCTTTGGCCTCCATGCCGGCATCCCCTAGCGCCCGCCTGGCCGCCTGAAACGCCATATCCGCATTGCCTTTGCCATTTTCGAGCACGCGCCGTTCTTTAATGCCTGTTCTTACGGTGATCCATTCGTCGCTGGTGTCGACCATTTTTTCCAGGTCGCGATTGGTCACAATCCTGGTGGGGAGTTCAGATCCGGTTCCCAAGATCGCGCTGCGACGTTGTGACCGGGTCATTGGGCTCTCCTAAAAATCGCGCAGGCGTTGGTGCCACCGAAACCAAAAGAATTTGACAGCGCGACTTCGATAGCGGCTTTGCGCGCTTTGTTGGGCACGTAATCGAGATCGCACGCGGGGTCCGGATTCTCATAATTGATCGTCGGTGGCAGCACGCCGTCACGAAGCGCGAGGACGGAGTAGACGCCCTCCACTGCGCCGGCGGCGCCGAGCAAGTGACCCGTCATGGACTTGGTCGAGCTTACCGCGAGCTTGGCGGCTTGTTCTCCGAACACCGTCTTGATGGCCGTGGTTTCATTAGCGTCGTTGTATTCCGTCGAGGTCCCGTGCGCGTTGATGTAATCGATATCGCTCGGCGCAATGCCGGCGTCTTTCAGGGCCAAGCGCATGCAACGCGCCGCGCCTTCACCCTCCGGCGATGGCGCGGTCATATGATAGGCGTCGCCATTGGCGGCATAGCCGATCACTTCGGCGTAAATCTTTGCGCCGCGTTTGAGCGCCTGCTCGCGCTCCTCGAGGATCAACACTCCCGATCCTTCGCCAACCACGAAACCGTCGCGCTCTTTATCGAATGGCCGGCTGGCTCGTTCGGGTTCGTCGTTACGAGTCGAGAGCGCTTTCATGGACGAAAAACCGCCGACGCCGAGAGGCGTAATGACCGACTCGGCGCCGCCGGCGATAACGGCATCCTGCATTCCGCGCCGGATCAAATGGTACGCTTCGCCTATGGCGTGAGTGCCGGAAGCACAGGCCGATGTCGGTGTCCAATTAACCCCTTTGGCGCCGTAGCGAATCGCGATATGACCGGCAGCTAAATTGGAAATAACTTTGGGAATGAAGAATGGCGAGATCTTTCGCGGCCCACCGTCGAGCAGCGCCTTGTGCGTGACTTCGATCGTATCGAGACCACACAGACCGACACCAATAATCACGCCGACCTCTTCGGCGAATTCCCCTTCGATTTTCAACCCGCTGTCCTCCACCGCCATCGCCGCCGCGCCGAGCGCATATTGAATAAAGAGATCCATTTTTTTGATCTCTTTAGCGTCGATGAAATCTTCCGCCTTGAAGTCCGGCACTTCGCCGGCGATGCGCGACGCGAACCCGTCGGAGGCAAAGCGAGTAATTTTGCGGATTCCCGACCGGCCTTCTAGTATAGCCTGCCAATTTTTTTCGACACCGGTCCCCAGCGGAGAAACTATACCTAGACCCGTTACTACAACCCTACGTTGTTCGTTCATGTTCACGCGTCCCAACCACACATTAATCAAATTGTAATGGAATTGAAACTTTATAGTTGACTCGCCAGAGCGGGTCAATAGGAATTCAGATTATTGATATTTTTCGTGCACTTGAAGGATTCGATGAAGGAGTGGTTCGATGCTGCTTTGGGCCATCTGCAAGGTCTGCGGTTGGTCATCGTGCTCGGTCTGCATGGCTTCCAACACTACAGCCACGGAATCGCGCAGACCGGCTAGATCGTAACCGCCCTCGAGCAAGAAGGCGATACGGCCGTCGGCGAATCGCTCGGCAAGGACGAGCAGTTTCTCGGCCATCGCGCCAAATCCTGCTTCGGTAACACCCATGCCACCCAGCGGATCCCGCCGGTGCGGATCGAAACCGGCGGAAACCAAAATCCACTCCGGTGCAAATTTTTCCGCGGCAGGCACGACGACCTGTTCGAAAACTTGAAGATATTCAGCATCGCCACAGCCGGCCGGCAGCGGTACGTTGATGGTGAAACCTGCACCGGCATTGACGCCGACTTCGTTGACGGCGCCGCTGCCCGGATAAAAAGGAAATTGATGCGTCGAGATGAACAAGACGGACGGGTCATCGTAGAACGCGTCTTGGGTCCCGTTCCCATGATGAACGTCCCAGTCCATGATGAGAATTTTTTTCGCCCCGTGGATACGCTTGAGATACTCGGCGCCGACCGCCATCGTGTTAAACAAGCAAAAACCCATCGCCCGATTGCGCAAAGCGTGATGACCGGGAGGCCGAACCAACGCAAAGCCGTTTCGGCTATCTTTTGCTGCGATGGAATCGAGCAGGTTCAAAAAGCCGCCGACGGCGAGCAGTCCGACGCCAAAAGAATCGCGGCAGGTAATCGTGTCGCCGTCGAGCGCATATCGGTTTACGCTGGAAGTTGACTCGACCAGCCGTACGTGATCGGCGCCGTGGGTGTGTTCGATATCGGCTCGGCTGGCGGCCCTTGGTGGCAAAAGCTGAAACTTTTTTCGATTGAGTCCGCCGGCCAATTCGAGCAGCACTTGAATACGATCAGGCCGCTCGGGATGGTCCTCTCCCGGAAAATGCTTTAAGTACTCCGGATCGACGACTACGGCTGTTTTCCCCATGAAGATAACGTAACATCTACGCACGGGGCCTGCAAAGCGACCGGCGATATCTCAGAGGGGCAGAGTGTCACGTGAACTTAGTTTAATGATCAGGATATTGCCCCTTTGCAAGACTGTGCGGTAAATCGCGCACACGGCTCGTGCACGAATTAGGAGCGAATCGGGCACGAGACGTGACCAACTCGATAAACTCAGCACGAACCGCCGGGATAACTACGCGAACGAAGAGTTATTCAATAATTTGTCAAACGCGGTCACTTCACCTGGAGGTTATTCACGACGCTTTTGACTCCGCCCACGCCGCGCGCGATCTGTTCGGCTTTACTTCGGTCCGAGGCCGAATCGACCACTCCGGTTAGCTGGACCACGCCGCGATTGGTGTCGACTTGAACGCGCGTCAATGTAATGCCTTTTTCCGCAGCGAGTTTGGTCTTTACTGTGGTTGTAATCGTCGTATCGTCGATGTTTTGTCCCATGGTCTCACCGGTGATGGCTTGGCAGCCACTCAGAAGCCAAATCAAACCGATTACCGGTAAAAGCGCTTGCGCTATCTTTCGCATAGATCAGCCTCCCGTCAAGAATTATCGCTGATCCTATACTACACTAACGAACATGCGTGCAATCCCATCATCCGGGCTGGAGATGTCAGGCGATTCGCCGCGCCAGCTCCTGAATCTGATCCATCGACTCCTTCAGCGACGGAGCATAGACTCGTGGCACGCACTCACCGCAGATTTCCTGCGCTAATCTGCTGATCGAGCGTAAACTTGCATCGAGGGAGGCCGATTGTCCACTGCCAGTTGGACGTGAACCGTTCAATTCCACTAAGCTTTGTAGACAAATCACCAGATTTGCCAGAAGCGATTCGAGTGCCTCCTCGTCGGGATCCACGTTCGGGCGGTAGAGTAGATCATGAATCGTTTGCAGCTCGCCGCGAAAAACGCGCACCGTGCTTTCCAGCCGCCGCAGCACCTGCCCGGTCAGCGTCCCCTGCTCGGCTTGCAGCTGCTGCACCGAGCCAAGGTCTAAAAAAACTAAATGCAGATTGGTTCGAACGCGATCCAAGCGATCCTCGAACGTCGTGCGGTGAATCTCTTCAGTCAGCTCTTCCTGCCGGCGTGAAACCAGCTTCGAAATAACGCAGCCGAATATAAGCAAACCGGCAATACCCTCTGTTACAGCAAGGATACGCAGAGCGCCGAGCGGAATGACGTCACCATAACCGATCGAAAGAGCCGTGACGAAACTGAAATAGATCGCTGTTTCGAGACCATTGAGGTCGGGTTTGACGGCGACATTGCCGGTCTGCAGCCCCCAGCCCATGCTGATACCCGTGATCCAGTAAATCAGGCCAAACACGAGGATCATTCCGATCCAAAAGCCGATTAGCCGTTCCAGCGGCCAATTCGCCAAAATTTCCAACCATGAAAGGCGCCGCGGAACGTTCCGCCGCACGCTCGAGCGAGCCTGAGACGTCTCCGCCGGTGGATTGCTTCTCTCGACTGGTCCGCCACTCGCTACCCAATCTGCCATGCCCCCGCCGTAATGACGGACGTTGGTGTAGCCCAATTTCTTTAGCAAGACGACCGCCTGCTCGCCCAGCGGTCACGTCGGCCCGGCGCAATACACGGCGATCTCCTGAGATGGATTGGAAATCAGTTGGCGGGCCTTGGACTCGATATCGGCGACGGGAAGATTGATCGAACCGGGGATGTGACCCTCGACGAACGATTCCTTCGGCGTGACGTTGACGATCACAAGCGCGCGGTCCTGCAAACGGTTGAGGATTTCTTCGCGCGAGATCGTGAGATGCTCGGTGCCTGTTACTTGTTTTTGCTGCTTAGCCATTCAGTTTTTCAGAATCATTGATCTTAGATGCCCTATTGTAGTCAATCGATTCATCCTCCTTGCAGACCTTTATCCCCATACCTCCCGCGCCACCTGCACAACTAATTTCAACTTGGCGATCTGATCGCCGATCGTCAGCTTGTTGCCGAGAACCGTGCTCGAAAAACCGCACTGCGGGCTGATGCCAAGCTGATCGAGAGGAACAAATTTACTCGCTTCGTCGATGCGGCGTTTGAGATCGTCGCCTTTTTCCAACGCGCCGCTCTTGGACGTTACCAGACCAAGGATCAGCTTCTTTCCTTTGGGTAGGTAGCGCAACGGCGCAAAATTTCCGGCGCGGGGCGTGTCGAATTCCAGAAAATAGCCGTCGACGTTGAGCGCATTGAACAAGACTTCAGCGACGGGATCGTAGCCGCCTTCGGCAACCCAAGAACTCCGGAAATTGCCGCGGCAAAGGTGCGTGCACACCACCATATTGGCGGGCCGATCTTTAATGCACTCGTTGATGAGATTGGCGTACAACAAAGGCAGCTTATCCGGATCTTCGCCGATCTTTTTCGCGCCGTCCCGCATCTTGGGATCGCACAGATAAGCGAAGTTGACGTCGTCGATCTGAAGGTAGGTGCAACCCGCAGCTGCAAGCTCGGCGATTTCTTCACGGTACACGCGCGCCAAATCAGCGAAGAATTCCTGAATATCTGGATAAGCCGTTTTGTCCACGCCCGCCCGGCCGGTGCGAAAGTGAACCAGTGTCGGCGAGGGAATGCATTGTTTCGGAGTATTTTTTGTGACTGAGGCTAAGTATTTGAAGTTCTCGGTCTCAATTCCGTGCGGATGCCCGAGCCTTCCCGTAACGACAAATTGTGTCGGCGATCGCTGCACGTCAGAGTCGGGATTTTGAAAATGCCGGGCGGAGTCGGGTAGCAATCCTTCGACAACTTTAATCCCGGCAAATTGACTAAGAAAATCGGCGTGCCAAAGAGTGCGGCGAAACTCCCCGTCGGTGACTCCCTGCATGCCGACGTCTTCTTGCATTTTTACGGCGTCGCGAATGGAGCGGTCTTCGACGGCTCGCAATTGCGCGGCACTGATTTCACCCTTCTGGTGTTTCTCTCGGGCCTGCAATAGTTCAGGCGGGCGCAACAAACTTCCAACGTGGTTCGCGCGAAATGGCGCGGTTTTTTCTACAGCCATGACTCGACCCCTTTCCTATTCTTGGTGTAGCTCTACCATTTTTTTGCGCCTTGTAATAAGCCCTCAGGAACCAGCAAGTCCACAGCGAACTGCAGCGTATCAGAACTCGGCGATGAGATTTGTCTCACCCAACGCGCCGGAGCTAGTCGAGAATGCCAAACGGATCAAATGTCCCGTGCTCTTTATTCGCGGCGATCAAGAACCGATGGAAAATTATCCGGCGGAACGGTTTAAAGAAGACTGTGCCGGGCCATGCGAGGTCGCGATCATTCCCAACTGCGATCACTTCTACGTTGGGGCGGGTTTGAAACCCGCCCCTAAATCGGTAGCTTCAGCCTGAGGCTGATCCGCCTCTGGCGGAATCGCGGCCAGCTTGGCCGAATGACGGTAAGACACGCATCAAATCTTTTTAACGGCTTGAACTGCTTGAACACCTTGAACGATTTGAACAACGTTCACTCGCTCACCGTCGGCCATTCGCGCAGCAGCCGGCCATACCCGCTCATCGGATATTTCAGACCGACTTTGGAAAGCACGTACCAAAACATCGCCGGATTGCTAGCGATAACGGTCGCGTTCAGTTCGGACTCAATTCGTTCCAGACATTTGATCGGATCGAGCACCGCGCCTTGGAAATAAATCGCATCGACTTTGCCGACCGCAGCCAAATTCTTTTTCGTAAGTTCAAACACCTCATCCGGCGTCATGCGCTTTGGCACCGCCAGTTCCTCGAACGAATGCGGCGCTATCGCCGTCACGCCGACTTTTTGCAGATGTTGAACAATCAGTTCATTCAAGCGCGCATCAAAGGGCGTGAGCAACAGCACTCGCGGCGCCGAATAAACTCGCAATGCCGCGACGCAGGCGTGAAGCGCGGTAGTGAATGGTACCGACAAAGCCGCTTTGAGTGAATCAAAGAGCCCTGGATTTAGAACCTCCGTTGGCGCGGCGGTAACAATGACCCCGTTCCATCCCCGATTCGCGACGAATTCACTGACGCGGCGAACGATAATTTCTTTCTTGTCCGCGATCTCATACAGCGACTTGCCGTAGAGCTCCAGACCCTGAAAATCGATCTCAATTTCCTTCGGAACAATCGGCAAAAAGCTATTGTAGTGCGGCATCGACCCGGCGCCGCCGCTGACAAAACCGATCCGTGCTTTCACATCATCAACCATACCTAACCTCCGTCGATCCTCGATCCTCTATCATCGATCTTCCTATTTCTTTTTCGCCTTATAACTATCGACCGCTTTTTTGAGATCCTCGTACTCTTCGCATTTCCCGAAGAACGGACAGGCCTTTTTCAAGGCTGCCAGTTGCTTCTCGGCGTTATCGGGCTGATCCATGTCCAGATAGAGCTCACCGAGATACTCGTGCGCGCTGCGATGGCCGGAATCGATCTTAAGCGCCGTCTGATAGTGCTCCATCGACTTATCGAAGGTGCCGAGCTTTCGGTAGCTGTATCCGAGCATGCTGTGCGCGTCGGCGTTTTTGGGCTCTTCCTGAACAGCCTTCGTCAATTGTCCCACCGCGGCTTTGAAATCCTTTGCTTCGATGGACTTTCGTGCCGCGGCGATATTTGGATTCTCATTTTTATCTTTCGGCGGCGGCATATCGGCAAAAGCCACATAATGGCTCAATGCCAAACCGATTATCACTGTTACAATAGTCAACATACGCTTCATGGGATAACCTCCGTCTTGATAGGTTTAATAGAAAGGATGTTAATCATCCAGCCCTCGGTCATGCAATACTCTACGCTAGCGCTTCCGCAACTCGGCTCGCACCTCGCGCAGGATCGACAAATCGACGAGACGGTCGGCGGGAACTTCAGCGCTAATACCGGATTCTTGCCTGATCTTGTCGATAATAGATTTCAACACGGCTTCTTCAATATCGCCATCCGAATTTACCACCTGCTTCAAGATTTTGAACGTATCGGCGGCGATCTTCGGCTCGAGACCGAAATCTCTTTGCAAATACGGAATAACCTCTGCCTCATTTTTGACGATACTATCCATGCTTCGAAGCGTGCTCCGGATTACCGATTTCACTTGCTCGCGGTGATCTTGAAGGTACGGCGCGCGCGCCACCAACCCGCCTTGCAGATCGCGCACATCGAAGGTGTTTCCTAGATCCACATAGCCTGCCAAGGTTGCCATGGAAGTGTAGGGCGGGGTAAGTATCGCGGCCTCGACGGCTTTACCCAATAGAGCGGTGTAGTTGCTTGCTGTGGTGTTCGTCGAAATGTAAGCAACCTTTTCGTTGTTCAATCTTTTCAAGACGGTGATCGCGGCATAATGGGCCAAGGATCCGATGCCGCTGACGGCGACGTTCTTTATTCTAGCCGGAGTCATGCCGGGCTGGCCGACGAGGCTGAAGCTCAAGCGAGTTTGAATGAACGTCACAGTTCGAAGCGGAACGCCCTTCATCGCGGCGCGTACCGACACTCCTCCGGCTGCGGAATAATCAAGATCTCCCGCCACCAGCGCTGTCACGCCCAGCGGCGGCCGCATAACGATGATCTCTAAATCGATCCCTTCCTTGGCGAAGATGCCGTGCGCCTTGCCAAAATAGTATGGCATGAAGGTCAGAGATTTTGCCGGCACCGTGATTCGAACTCGCTCCAGAGGTTTCTTATCTTGTTGGGCGTGGAGCCCCGGATACAAGCCAACCACAATAGTCAGCGTGAACAATGGCAGCGTCAGCAGCTTTTTTCTGGGAAAGGGCGACCAGCCGGTCGCCCCTACATCACGATATCCGAGCTCTTGGTGCCTCATTTTTATCTTGCGCTCTTTGCGCCCTTTGCGGCTAAATGGTTTTCTGTCTTCGGATTGAGGGCGCGATGAATCGCGCCCCTACTTTGTGACCTTTGCTCCTTTTGTGGTCGCTGCCTTCTCTGCGGCTAAATCTCTTGATTCTTCTTCCCCGCGAGACTCGCGCCGAACTTCGCGGCGACCTTTTGCTTCAATTCTTCGCTGGCCCCCGAAACTTTCGGAAATTCACTCATCCATTCGTAAGGCTTGCATGCGTCGATAATCCCGCGCGACTGAAAACCGCGCTCACTGGTCGGAATGATCGGATCGATGGGGTTGCTCCAGCAGCGCCGCATGATGTCGATATCCTTCGCTGGATCCGTGCGCGTGCACAGCGCCCACAAGAGCTCATTGCTGTCCCAGATATTGATATCTTCGTCGACGACGACAACGTAACGCGTGAGCAATGCCGCGGCGCGACATTGGGAGGCAATCAGCGCCGCCTGCCGCGCATGGCCCGGATAGCGCTGCTTGATGGCGACGACGACGAGCATGCGCGTTTGATAGTATGCGACGCCGCGCACGTCGGGCACTCCGGCTTTCTCCAGGTAATGCCAAATATAAGCGGCGCGAATCAGATTGTTCTCCGCGCCTGCAGCAGGGCGGAATGGCGGCGCGCCGGTGATGATCGGGTCGTTGCGGTACATGAGCCGCTTTACTTTGAGTATCGGCTCGGAACGATGACCACCAGCGTAGTACCCGGTGAATTCGCCGAAGGGTCCCTCGGGAATTTTCGTGCCTGGTATCACTTCACCTTCGATGGCCACTTCTGAGTAAGCCGGAATCGGTAACCCGGTGTGTTCGCCGCGAACAACTTCGAACGGTTCGCCGCGCACGCCACCGGCGTAGTCATATTCCGATTCTCCAGTGGGAATTTCCATCTGGCTGAAAAACCACAGCAGCGGATCCGGACCGAAACTGATGGCAACCGGAAATGGTTCGCCTTGGTCAAAATATTTCTGCCGGTGAATATTGCCGTGATGGCCAGGAGAGATATAAAGCGCCAGCGTATCGTGATCGTGTACCATCACGCGATAACAGCCGAGATTAATCCAGCCTTCGTCCGGATCACGACTGATCGTGATGTCGAGCGAGCCGATATAGCGGCCGCCATCTCCTTCGTGCCAAAACGGCGCGGGCAGCGACAAGAGATCGATGTCTTTGCCCTCCAAGACGTTTTCCATCAGCGGACCCGAGTCGACCACTCGCGGTGGAAACATCTTCGGCTTATCTAAGCGCTTCTTCCAAGCATCGATGAATTGATCGCGGCTGTAATCGAGCGGTAAATGATTGGTGAGACATTGACGCTTGAGCGTCGGGTTGTGAACGCCGGTCAGAACCCGCCGGCCCGGCGGGTAGTCTTTGATCTTGTCGAACAGCACCGCCGGCGGCGGATCGATGTGCGCGGCAACTTCCGCCACCGCGCCGATTTCGTGATTCCAATCGGCGCCTTCGACAATTCGAAGCTCGCCGAACGAGTCCACGCTATCCAACCAACCGCGCAAATCACGGTAATGCATGCATGCCTCCTCCGATCGGAGCCGATATTAGAACGGACATAGACCGTGCACAACCGATTCATTGCACGCGTTTCCGCACCGCGGCATTTGTTGTATATTGCTTTTTCCCCGGTAGAGATTTCAAAGTCGCTCGATCGAAAAGAAAAAGGAGGACATTTCCATGTTCTATCGATCCTTGCCCGCGATCGCACTTGTGTTGGTTGCCGCAGGAACTTTTTCTTGCGCAACCGCTCGAAACGATTTACTCAAGGTCAACTACGCGCCCGGCACTGGTCCTTCTGACCAACTCCAGCTGCCGATGCCTTTCGCTACGCCTTCGGCCCGGAATAATTCAAAAGTCATTGGCTGGCCCAAGGGAAAAATGCCCGTCGCCGCTCCGGGCTTCGAAGTGAGTTTATTCGCCGAGAATCTTGATAACCCGCGCCAGGCGTACGTGTTGCCCAATAAAGACATACTCGTGGTAGAAGCGACTCGTGAGTGGCCCGGGCGTGCCGATCGCCCCGAGAAATCAGGCAACCGGATTACGCTTTTCCGCGACACCAGCGGAGATGGCAAGCCCGACGTCCGCGAAGTTTTCTTGACCGGACTGAACATGCCGCATGGTATGGCCGTTTTGGGAAATTGGTTTTACGTCGGCAACACGGACAGCGTCGTTCGCTACCCGTACAAGGCCGGCCAAACCAAGATCGAAGGCAAGGGTGAGAAGATTCTCGACCTTCCCGCCGGCGGCCACTACACACGCAATCTCCTCGCCGATCCGGCGGGCAAAAAAATCTACGTTGCCGTCGGTTCCGCTTCCAACGTGGACGAGGAAAACGAGTGGGAAAAAGATCAGCGACGCGCCGGGATCTTAGAGATGAATCCTGACGGCAGCGGCATGAAAATATTCGCCAGGGGCCTGCGCAACGCTGTCGGCATGGACTGGGAACCGCAAACAAAAACTTTGTGGGCGGTCGTCAACGAGCGCGATCTGCTCGGCGACGATTTAGTACCAGACTATTTGACGAGCGTGAAGGCGGACGCCTTTTATGGCTGGCCGTATTCCTACTTCGGTCAGATAGAAGATCCGCGGAAAAAAGGCCAGCGGCCCGATCTCGTCGCCAAGGCGATCAAGCCAGACTACGCGCTCGGCTCGCACACGGCGGCACTCGGCTTGGCTTTCTACAACGGCAAAGCCTTTCCGCAACGTTACCAGGGCGGCGCATTCATCGGCATGCACGGCTCATGGAACCGATCCAAGATGGTCGGCTACAAAGTCGCCTTCGTTCCGTTTGCCAATGGCAAACCCACCGGCCCCATCGAAGATGTTCTCACCGGGTTCATCGCCGACGAGTCAAAGTACGAAGCCTACGGGCGCCCCGTCGGAGTTACCGTGGCGTCGGACGGCTCGCTTCTGGTCGCCGACGACAGTGGCGGCAAGGTCTGGCGGATCACCGCAAAAAAATAAGAGGCAGAATTTAACCACAAACAGCACATAGAACACAAAAATGAAAATGATGGTAAATTTTTCTTCTAGTTTTGTGACCTTTGTGTTCTTTGTGGTTAGTTTCTCTTCTCTCTTCGCCGCCGAACAAGCCAACCCGCGCATTGTCGAAACCGGTCCTTCAGAGAAGTTAATTCTGCCACTACCCAATGCGACGCGCGCGGTCGCCAATCCTCCGACGATCATCCCCTGGCCAAAGGGCAAGACTCCCATCGCGCCCGCCGGATTTGACGTCACACTGTTTGCCGACGACCTCGACAATCCGCGCATGATTCATGTCCTGCCTAATGGCGATGTCCTGGTCATGGAATCTCTGCGGCAGCAATCAACGAGCCGTGTCATCCTATTACGCGACACGGAAAAGAGCGCTAAACCAAACTTGCGCCGAGTATTCGTGCGCCGGTTAAATCTGGCATTTGGCATGGCACTGCTTGGTAACCGCCTCTACGTCGGCAATACCGATAGCGTAGTAGTTTTCCCGTACAACAGTGGCGACACGCAAATCAAACACCAGCCAGAAAAAATTTTGGATTTGCCCGGCGGCGGTCATTACACAAGAAACATTGTCGCCGACCCGAAAGGACAGAAAATCTACGTCAGCGTGGGTTCTGCCACCAACGTCGACGAGCAGCGTATCGATGAAAAAGACCCGCGGCGCGCCGCTATTCTACAAATGAATCCCGACGGCAGCGGCATGCGAGTGTTCGCCAATGGCATGCGCAACCCCGTGGGCATGGATTGGGAACCCAAGACGAACACTTTATGGACCGTGGTCAACGAACGCGACATGCTGGGAGACGAATTGGTACCCGATTATCTTACTAGTGTCCGGGACGGCGCGTTTTACGGCTGGCCTTATTCCTACTTTGGCCAGAATGAAGATCCACGAAAAAAAGGCCAGCGTCCTGACCTGGTAGCCAAAGCCATCAAGCCCGACTATGCTCTCGGCTCCCACGTCGCGTCGCTCGGTCTCGCGTTCTATAAAGGCAAGTCTTTTCCGGCACGCTATCATGGTGGGGCATTCATCGGCATGCACGGTTCGTGGAACCGCTCCAACCTGGTAGGATACAAGGTGGCTTTCGTGCCGTTTCAGGATGGCAAGCCAAGCGGTGCGATCGAGGATTTTCTCAGCGGGTTTATCGTCGATACAAGAAGCAGCCAAGTTTACGGGCGCCCCGTGGGAGTGGCAGTGTGGACCGATGGTTCTTTACTAGTGGCGGACGATGGCGCCGACAAAGTTTGGCGGGTCAGCGCGAAGAAATAGTATAGGAGAGACCGGCCGGCCGCCCCTACACGGCAGCGCTAAATCCGGCCGACTTCCAATAGCTGCCCCGAGATATAGTCAGAGTCAGAACTGGCGAAGAAAACGAATGCCGGCGCAATCGCTTCCGGCGAGACAGATTCACGCTCGCGCCGCGCGATACCCAGCTGCTCGCGACGAAAATCGGTCAAAGCCTTTGTCATGCGTGTGTCCGCCGTCGGTGAAATACAGTTCACTTGGATGTTGTAAATTTTTAATTCGCTGGCAGCGTTGCGTGTAAAAGCGATGATGCCGCCTTTGGCTGCGGCGTAATCCGCTACACCGTAGGAGCCGCGCAGCGCCGACGGCGCCGCAAGATTAATGATCTTGCCCTTCCGTCGCTGCTTCATAAACGGGATCACAGCCTGCGTGCAGTTGAAGGTTCCCTTGAGATGCACACTGAGAGTGTCATCCCAGCGCTCTTCGGAAATGTTTTCCAAGGGGGCCAGGCGAAGAATCCCGGCGTTGTTGACCAGAATATCGATACGTCCCCATTTGGCGATGACTGATTGTACGAGGTGGTCGATATCGCCGCGACGCGCCACGTTCGCGAGCATCCCGAAACCGTCGGCACCTAGAGCCACGATTTCGCCTTCGGTTTTTTCGAGCGCCTGCCGATCCTCCACCGCAGTAATCACCGCCCGCGCGCCTTCGCGCGCGAATGCGAGCGCAACCGCGCGGCCAATTCCCCGGCTACCGCCGGTCACGATGGCTACTTGCCCGTCGAGTTTACCCATGGCTGTTCCCTAGCTCGCCGGCGTCCATTCTGCAAGAACATTTCGCGTCAATTCCGCTTGAAAATCATTGAAAGTGTCGGTGCGCTCCAAACGCCTGCAAGGGTACACTTGACTGCTGGGCCGGGTTCTCTGTTAAAGTGAGATAATTGGACATACGGCGAGGAGGGTCGCATACAGCATGGCTATCCCAGGAGAAAAAGCGATTCAGATGGTACGCAGCGCTCACACCCAAGCGGCGCAGCTGGATATCGCAGTTACTGCAGTGGTCGTGGACCAGAGCGGACGGATGATCGCGCTGGGGCGCATGGATAAGGCGCGTCCCATCACGGTCGAGATCGCGCTCAACAAGGCGTACACAGCCGCCAGCTTTCAGCAACCGACGAAAGAACTGGCCGGGGTTGCCGCGCAGACCTGGTTTCAAAGCTTGGTCGTATCGAGCAACGGCCGGATCATGCCCGGGGGCGGGGCCGTGCCCATCGTTGAAGGCGGCAATGTCGTAGGCGCCGTCGCCGTTGCAGGAGGCACGGATGATCAAGATCAAAAATGCGCCGAGGTGGCGCTGGCGTCGTATTCGTGACATTAATTGAATTGAACCGCTCGCACTGGAGAAACAGCTTATATGCTCTCATCCTAAAAGGAGTCTGCTATGGCGTTGACATTAGAAAAAGAAGCGCAGCCTAACGGCAGTACAGCCACGAACGGCACCCAAGCCGATACAGAATTTCCTACGCCGTACCTCGGACGATCCGTTAAAATTGTCGGGCCCCATGTCAACGTCGACATGAACCAGTCACCCCATCCGAAAAATCAGCGCGGCGAGCTCGGCAAACCGCTCTTCAACTGGTACCGCAACACCGTCTCCAAAGATCCCCTCACACGTGTTTCAGCGCCGAACCACTTCGCCGATCGCAGGCATTTTTTGGCGAACGTGATTAACCGCTCGAGCAACGGCAAAATCAACCCGCAAAGAGTCGCGGTGGACGATCCGGCGGCGATGGCGCGTCACATCAAGGCGGTTGCCCTTTATATGGGAGCTGATGTCGTCGGCATTGCCAAGGCGCATCCGGCCTATTTGTACGCCGGCAGTCGTTACGTCCAAGATGGCACAGCGGAAGACACCTTCCAGCAGGACACTCCCGAGGACTTGGTGCGCAAATTTCCCTATGTCATTCAAGCGACGACAGCGTGGGACTACAACAAGCTGCAGGCGCACCGCCATCACGTCGGCGACGCCGCGTACCACGTGTCGCAGATGAAAGGGGTCATGGTCCTGAAGGCCCTTGAAGGTTACATCAAGGAGCTAGGATACACGGCTCTGCGAGGGGTAGTAACCCCGCAGGCGGCCGGTGTCGCCGGAGGTATCGGCGAGTTGGGCAGAAACGGGCTGGTCATCAACAAAAACTACGGTGCCCGTATTCACATGCCCGACCCGATCCTTACCGACCTGCCGCTGGTTGCCGATCAACCGGTCGACATCGGCGTGGAGGACTTTTGCAAGATCTGCCGCAAATGTGCCAACACCTGTCCAACCAACAGCATCCCATTCGGTGATAAGGTGGTCTTCAACGGCATTGAGAAATACAAGATCAATTGGCTCACCTGCTACAAGCTCAGACCGTACGTGCATGACCATTGGGGAAGCTGCCTCACTTGTGTCGCCGTCTGCCCGTTTACCAAACCCAATGTGTGGTGGCATACCCTCGCGGTGACGGCGCTCCATACTTGCCCTTATTTCGCGCGGCCCGCATTGGTAAACGCTCTAAAATGGATCGATGATCGCTTCTGGGGCGTGACCCGCAGCAGTCGTGTGCGCTGGTTGGGGTACGATTCGGGCATCAAGCCGGGCGACCAAGCCTGTACGGTCGCGGGATGCACCGCTTCACACGAGGGCAAGACACCGACCGCCGTTACCGGTGACGTCGGCTATTACGCGCCGCTGAAAGAGAACACCAATCGATTCGTCAAACGGGACCCCTAGTGGCCTTGCGACTCGGACCGCTCAAACTGCCATGGCTCGGGAAAAACTCTCACAAGGATGATCCCTACTGGGATTTTTTCATTAACACACCGCCAGCGGATCTCGCTAATACGGTCACCGAGATGATCCGTAATGCGCCCGAGGGCAATGTTTTTCCAACCAAAACAGAGCTGCACACGCCGGAAATTACCTCGAGCCATGTCAAGGGAATGGCCGAGTACTTTGGCGCCGAACTGGTGGGCATCGCCAGGCTGGATCCAAACGATGCCCACGGCGGTGAATCCTATCCCTTCGCGGTCATCTGTGCGGTGCGCGCCGACTATGACCCGCGCCAGGCGCTGGGGATCGGCGGCCAGGTGCCGGTGCAGAAGGGCTTATTCATCAGCTTCGTTCTGAGCGCGTGGATCAGGGAGCTTGGGTTTCGCGCCTGCGCGGCACCGGACCCAGATGCTGACAAATTGGCCGCGGCGGCGGGCCTAGGGACGCTGAATCAAGAGGGCAGATTAGTGACGCCCCAATTCGGCGCTAACGTTCACGTGGCCAACGTGATCCGCACCGACTTGCCGCTGGCGGCGGACGGATGAGCGTTGCGCGATTTCAAATCTCAGATCTCAGATTTCATACAAGATTCACGCTGTGAAATTTGAAATCTGAGATCTGCGATTGCGAGTGAAGCGAGGACAAAGTGCCTTACATCATCACGAGCTTGTGCACCAACGACGGAGCCTGCGTCGAGGTCTGTCCGGTCGCCTGCATCCATACGACTCCGGGCGCGCCACAATTCTATATCGACCCCGAAGTCTGTATCGACTGCGAGCAGTGCGAGATCGTCTGTCCGGTGGACGCGATCTTCAAGGACATCGACATCCCGGCGGAGCATGTGGCATCGATCGAAGTCAATGCCGCCTTTTTCCGCAAAAACAAAGCGGCCGTTGGTCCGGTATCCTTCGACACAGCGTGGGCGATGATTCACTCCGCCCATGAATACGCCCAAATGGTCGGCATCGCCGTAACGGCCGTCGTCGTCGACGAAGCCGGCGCGCCCATCGCCGTCGGGCGAATGGACAAAGCCGAACCGAGAAGCGCGGAACTCGCCTTCAACAAGGCTTACACCGCGGCAGCGTTTCACGTGGCCACCACGGAGCTGGCGCCGCAAGCGCGCCAGCCATGGCTGCGCAGCCTGATGATTGCGCACCAAGGACGCATCATGCCGATGGGCGGCGCGGTGCCGCTTCTCGACGGTGTCACCATCATCGGCGCCATCGGTGTAGCCGGCGCTAGCCGTCCCGAGCAAGACGTGCTTTGCTGCCGCGCAGCGATTGCCGTTTGGGAAAGTCCCGGCCACTAACTCTTCCGGCTCAGTTCAGTTCTTTTATTTAATTCGATTATGAACACGATCCATCTGCGTGAGCTCTACGCCGAAGGTGAACTTTTCGCTCAGGGCGTCCAGGTCGGAGAATTTGTTTTTCTTGCCCAAGATGCGCGTGGCGATGACGGCACATTGGGAAAATATGAAACAGCCAAATCCCAGACGCAACGCACTCTAGCACACCTCAGTGCCCTGCTCACAAGCGTCGGCCAAACACTAAACGACTTGGTCAGTCTTTCCGTCTTTATGCCGAACTACGACGACGCGGCGGACGTAGCCGAAGTTCTCCGTTTCAATCTCAAAACCAACTACCCTGCGTTAAATTTCGTCGGCGTGTGCGGCCTCGACGGGGGCTGCCGCGTCCGCATGGACGCCATATCAACTACGAATCCGAACCGAGAGATTATTTCGATTCCAGAGTTGCCATTAAGTCTCGGAGCGATTTCTCACGGAGTGCGCGTCGGCGATTTCGTATTTTTATCCGGCGTAGATGCAGCGGATGCGCGGCGCCACGTGACTCCGCCAATAACGATCGAGTCCCAAACCGAAGAAGTGCTAAGGCGGATCGAAAAAATTCTCAATCACGAAAAGCTTGATCTGCGCAACCTTTGCCGCACGTTCATGTTCATGCCGGGCACGCAATATCGTCCCGGCTACGGCGCAGCGCGCAAAAAAATTTACCAGGGTGTCTTCGCCGAAGACGAGTTCCCGCCCAACTCCGGCATTTATATTCGTTCGCTCGGCGAGGACATTTTGCTGCGCTCGATGGCGATCGCCTACCGTGGCAAGCAGACCCTTGTCACCAGCCCCGAGGTACGTAAGGCTCCGGGATCATTCTCGCAATCCGTCCGTGTCGACAATTGGTTATTGCTCGCGGGGCAAGACGCCGTTGGTTTTGACCGAGTGGTCGAAGCCGAAGGCAGCCTTGCAGGCCAAACCGAGGCGACGCTGCGTCACACTCAACACATCGTCGAAGCCGCCGGCGGCACCCTCGACGACATTGCGAAGACGACGGTCTATCTAACTGAAGGGATGGACAGAGCGGAATTTGCCGAAGCGTATCGAAAGTTCTTTCAAACGCACAAAAAGAATTCGAGCATGCCGAGTGGGTTCACGGTCGAAGTCCGCGAGTTGTCGCCCCGATGTGTGGTTGAGATCGACTCCGTGGCGTACTTAGGTTAGTAGGAAGATACGCAGCAGTGAACTGTTCAACCGGGATTCCGCAGTTAAACCTACGGGCCCTTGAGCGAGGAGCAAACCTGGAGTAGCGAAGGCACCCAACTGTAAAGTTTCAAAGTCCTTGTCGCTATTTCGCACTTCACCATTGTAAGTCTTAGATTTCATCTTGAACCACCGATGATCGATGTCCGCTCAGAGGCAGAGACCCATTGACTTCGCTACGGAAGGTTTGCTCCTCGCTCATCGCGTCGGCCGGTGGCTGACGCTTTCCGAATTCATACTCACGTCTTTCGCTTCGCGCCTAAAACCTTATTTCACTTCCCCCGGGAATAGTTTCGACGCGTACTCCCGGTTAACCACCTGGATCAGTGAGTCATCGTAAAATCTTTTTGGCTCCGCGCTCTTTGCCCTTGGATCCGACGAGTCGTCCAACACGACCCGGATCGCCGCGGGATCGACTGTCATATCTTTGTTCCACACCCTTAATCCTTGCTGATAGTTCTCCGCCAAAACTTTCGGGTCGGAGATTTTCGTGTACTTTGTCTCGATCTTCTTGGCGAACTCTTCGTCGTCGATCGCTCTTTTCAAGCCATCCAGATAACTCATCAAAAACGCCTTGACTGTATTCGGATATTTTTGCGAGAACTCCCGCGTCACCGCCGTCCCTGGCCCGACGATTTTCAACCCTTCCTTGTAGTAGTCGATGATGACCGGATAGCCCTGCTGCTTGGCCAATTCCGTTTGTGGAGGTGAAATGACCAGCCCATCAGAATTTCCCGTCAAAAAAGTCGAGAGCGCTTCCGGCGGGCTGCGATGATAGAGCAGTTTTATATCTTTGCCGACTTCCATGCCGTGCTTTCTTGCCGTCATGCGCACGGCAATTTCACCGAACGCGCCAGGGAAAGTCGTCGCAATCGATTTGCCGCGCAGACTCTCGAAAGAAGTAATTCCCTTTTGGCCAAACAAAATGAGCGAGTTCCGGTCGACGGCTGCAGCGACGTAGATAATATCTGCTCCCGCCAAATTTGCCGCGATCGCAGCGGTCCCTCCCTGATATATATCGATGGTTCCCGAAATCACGCCTTGAACCGCCACCGTAGCGCCGACCTGATTGACGGAAACGTTGAGACCGCGTTTGGAAAAGTAGCCTGCTTCGAACGCGACAAACAACGGCAGGCTCGTCGTCCCGGAGCCGGCGGTGCCGACCTCCAAGCGGGTCTTTTCCGGCTTAGGAACACTCGTCGGTTCGGCTCCGGCAACGTAAACGGGCGAGCTCGCAAACAGCGCCATTCCGATTAGCAACTGAATGAATCGTCGGGGCTGAAATATTGGCATGGCAAGAACCCTCCGTTGCAATGATTTGCTTTTACACGATCTGAGCCATTTTCGGATAAACTAGAAAGCAGAGTACCCCAGTGGAATGCTTTAGGTAACTGCGAGCACGCAATAAGCTAAATTTGATTTGCTCAAAGTGTAAAGTGCCACAAAGATTGTAAGAAAAGTTTACACGCCCCTACAGCTCCTAACTACTTGAGTGTAAACAACATTTATATGTTAACTTGGTCAACAAAAAAGTTGTAAAGTTTCTATACGTATTGCCCAATGATGAACTTTTCCACTGAGCCGCTCACAGTTTGAAAACTTTCTCTTTGTGCCTTAAAAAATTGCATTAATTCAGAGCCCTTAGAGCAAATGGGTGAGAATTGATGACAATTAATACAAATATTGGCCTGTTGATTGCTCGAGTTGTCAAGCGGAGCTTTATATTCCGTAAAACTGAAGGAGAAATTACTGATGAAAAAAATGCCTTGGACAAAGGTCGCGGGTGCCGTGATTCTCGCACTTGGCCTGCTCCGGCCGCAAGTGGCGCTTGCGTTGTCTTTTGCTGGCCAGCCTTTCGTTCAGTATGGTGATGGGCAATCTTATGCTTTGGCAGTAGACCAGATCATAGGTCCACCTGCTAACTGCACTAACCCGGGGTGCCCGTTTTTTATCCAATCAGCTCCCGGTCAGATTTCGGACTTGATTGTCATCGCCACCGGGTCTGGCGGTAACCCGATAACTACAAATTTTCCGGGGATGGACAATGCTTACGCGACACCCAACGGTAGCGGGATTACTTTTTTCAGAACCGGCGGCGCCGTGACGTCGCCTGACCCAGGGGGTCCCGGTCAGTTTAGCGGCGATAGCGCGAATACATGGGATACCACGCTCGGCGCTTTAAAGACGTTCTTGAATGGCCAAACCATGGTGTTCTTCTTCAATAATAATCAGGTAAACAGCGGCGCTTCGACAAACCAAAATCTCGCGGCGTGGGCACAAGTCACTATTAGGAATGCCGCAGGCACAGTGATCGGCACCTACGATTTTACCAATAATAATAGTACTTATGCCGGGATATTCGACGGAGGCGGAGGGGTGCTCAACGGCAATGTTGCCAACTATACGTCGACGGGCGCGGGTCCCACAGGCAATTCGTCGGGATCGCCGACCGATTACGTTTTCTCCGGAGGTCTACTGTGCACCAACCTCGGTCTACCGGTTTCATGCTCCCAACCGCACGATAAAGAAATCAACAATAACCTGGGCGCTAATGAGGCCGCCTATGCAGTAATCTTTCCGGAACTGAATGCACAACTGGCTGGATTATTCTCAAGTCTCTCAGCGGCCGATTTAGCGCTCTACAGCATGAACTTCGACCTTCGTCTCGGCTGCGACCCGGCGCTGTTTACAACTTCGGCTGCTTGTCTGGCAAAGGACATTAATAACGGTTTCGAGCAGCTGTTCATCGCTCCGCTCGAGTCAGTGATCAATGGAAAAGTGCCTGAGCCAACAGCGCTGCTCTTGTTCGGTCTGGGACTTCTCGGTCTATCCGGATGGCTAAAGCGCCGTAATGCTTAGTTAGCCAAAGGATTGGAGTCCCATTAAAAAGGTCCCTTCATGGGGCCTTTTTTTTAGGGCCACTGACATTCGCTTCCGGGCTTCGGTAACACGCAAAAGCTCAGACCTATCGACGGACACCGCTCCTCGGACAATCGATCAAGTAGTTCAGTACGTTCAATCACCGCACACGAGCGGATTAGAACCTAATCGAGCACGGTGCCAGCTCCTTGAACAAAGTCATAATTATTCAAAGGAACGTTACCTGAAGTGGCCAGCCCAATTTTCCACTTAACTCCACAGCTATTTGGTTGTATAACGCGTGTCGAACCATGTTTGCTCCGAAAGGAGGTCTCCCATGAAAACGGTTCGAGACATCCTAAAGGTCAAGGGCCAAGCCGTTTGGTGTGTCGAAATGGGTTCGACAGTATTCGAGGCGCTGGGCCGCATGGCCGAGAAGGAAGTCGGCGCTCTCGTGGTCATGGACGGTGCGCGGCTCGCCGGCATCATCTCCGAGCGAGACTACGCTCGAAAGATTATCCTTCTTGGCCGAACCTCCCCGAACACTCGGGTCGAGGAAATAATGACCAGTCATGTGGCCTACACTCACCTGGAGCAATCGATCGAAGAATGTATGGCCATAATGACGGATAAACGCATCCGCCATCTTCCGGTCATCGACGAAGGAAAAATAGTCGGCATCATCTCGATCGGTGACCTCGTCAAATCCATCATCGCCGACCAGCAATTCATTATCGAGCAGCTCGAGCGCTATATCACAAGCTGAAGTCGTCGGTGCTGCAAAAAGACGCTCGCTATTGACCCAATCTCGGTTCTCCTCGCTCGATTCGCGACTACAGACGCGCGCCGAATCTTGATTTCGGAACGAACACCATGTATTCGCCTGGTCGATGAATTCGAATTCTTCTAGCCTTTTCGCAAGAAAACCAACCAGCCTGCTATTGAAGGAAGCCCGCGGCGCACATGGGTTGCGGCCCGTGCTCGGGCCGCTGCAACTTACCGGTCTTGGAGTCGGCGCGATTATCGGTGCGGGCATTTTCGTCATCATCGGCGTGGTCGCCAAAGACAAAGCCGGCGCCGCGACCATGCTTTCATTTGTCATTGCCGGTTTCGCCTGCGCCTTTGCCGCGCTCTGCTATGCCGAATTCGCGTCCATGGTGCCGGTGGCCGGCTCGGCCTACACGTACGCTTACGCTACTTTAGGCGAACTGTTCGCCTGGATCATCGGTTGGGATTTGTTGCTCGAGTACGGCGTGGGGGCAGCGAGCGTCGCGCACGGCTGGTCACACTATTTTACCGACTTTGTCGGCCTGCTGGGAATCAAACTGCCGGCCGCCTTGGCAAACGCCCCGTTCGACTTCAATCCCACAACCGGCACCTTCGCTGCCACGGGCGCGATCGTCGATCTACCGGCGCTTTTGATCTCAGCTCTGCTCACCGCAGTTCTAGTCGCCGGCATTCGCGAGAGCGCAACCTTCAACGTCTTCATGGTTTTGATCAAGCTAGCGGTGGTTCTTATGATCATCGCCATCGGCGTCACCCATATCGACCCACGAAATTGGCATCCTTTTGCGCCATACGGCTATTCCGGCATCAGTTTCTTTGGATACACGATTCTCGGACAACACGGACCCGCCGGTGAGCCCCTCGGAATGATGGCCGGGGCGGCGATCGTATTTTACGCCTACATCGGTTTTGATTCGGTCTCGACTCACGCCGAGGAGGCCCGCAATCCAAGCCGCGACGTTCCCATCGGCATTATTGCCTCTCTTACCCTCTGCACGATTCTCTATATCGCCGTCGCCGCGGTCTTGACCGGCATGGTCCCTTATCAGCAAATCGATATCGATGCGCCGCTCGCCAAGGCCTTCAGCCATGTGGGTTTGCCGTGGGCCGATGTTTTGATCTCGCTTGGCGCACTGGCCGGCATCACTTCGGTATTAATGGTGCTCATGCTCAGCCAGCCTCGCATCATGCTCGCCATGGCGCGCGACGGCCTCTTGCCCACCGCCTTTTTCGGTTCAGTACACCCGCGTTTCCGCACGCCGTGGAAGGCGACGATTTTGACCGGCAGCGTCGTCGCTCTATTGGGAGCGTTGTTGCCGCTGCGCATTCTCGCCGAGCTGGTGAATATCGGCACGCTGCTGGCATTCGTCATCGTATGCGCCGCAGTGCTGATCATGCGACGGCGCGAGCCCGACGC
>Ga0137403_10002169_pt1 | contig 24120 bp, 23 predicted proteins | sample CZOMad2_1_16fung_FD_122057 | JGI IMG/M metagenome (GOLD analysis project Ga0137403, IMG submission 122057) | Vadose zone soil fungal communities from Angelo Coast Range Reserve, California, USA - CZOMad2_1_16fungal (Hybrid Assembly) | ecosystem: Environmental > Terrestrial > Soil > Vadose zone...
TCCATTACGGCGACGCACGAATTCGTGGTGCCGAGATCGATCCCAATGACCTTTCCCATGGTCCTCATATCCTTCTTTTTGCGGCAGGTTGGCTGGGCCCTGACGGCGCACCAATCCAAACCCCCAAACAATCACATACTCGCGATATTGCGACGGTGTGCCTCATATAGGAGGGGGGGCAGGGCCCGCAAGGAGGCAGACGCAACCTTGAGCCCTGAAAAGCCTCAGCCGTGAAAGATAGTGTCGGCATAAGGATTGCGGGCCCGGCCCCGGGGGGACAAGAACCGGGTGGGTCGACCGCCATCACGGCCGGCTGTTGCCGGGAAGGACAAAACCGTTAAAAGCGAGCGGACCGATTAAGAGTCCCGCAAGGGGCCGCCACCGGCCAACCACCGAACGGCCGCAATACGAACCCAGTAGATTGCCGATGAAGCATCTCCGACTATTTTCGGCCGCGGCCATGCTGTTCGCGGCTTTAGGCCCAACCTTCGCGGCCGACCCGGCCTTTCCGCCAGGCATTCGGGTTGGAATGACGCCCCTTATAGGCCTCATCCCGGCGAAGACATTCGCAGGCTTTGAGACCGAGGATGAAAGCGTCAAGGTCCTGGTGGCGGAGCTTCCGTCCGAGGCGTATGGCGAAGTCATGAATGCGCTGAAGGCCAACCCGGCGGTCGCGAGCGGCGCCAAGCCCGAAAGCATCGAGACCGCGGCGGGAACGGCCTATTACACGATCGAGACCGCCAAGAATGGCACGAGCATCGTGCGGCGGTATTCGATGATCCTTTCGGGCGGCACTTTCTCCGGCTATGTCGCCGTTCAGGTTCCCGAGAATGCCGGCAAAATCTATTCCGACGAAGCCGTGCGGCAGATGTTTGCAACTGCCGTGATCCGCAAGGAAGTTCCGGTCGAGGAGAAACTTGGGTTGCTGCCCTTCAAGGTCAGCGAGCTCAGCGACTTCAAGAATGTCCACACGCTGACGCCAGGCGCCGCCGTTCTTCTCGCCGACAGCAATGAAACAACCGGCTTGGAGACCTCGCCCTTCATGGTGATTGGCCTGATGGGATCCGGGCCGGCGCAGCCGGACGATCGCGGCCGCTTCGCCGAGCAGGCGGCAACCTCGATCCCTGGGGTACACAACGGGCGGATTACGATGTCCGAGCCGGTTCGCATCGACGGCATGGCCGGATATGAAACGCGGATCGATGCGACCAGCGGCAAGGACAATACGCCCGTCACCGTGGTGCAGTGGGTGCGGTTCGGCGGTGGCCAGAACTCATTGCGAATTATCGGCAGCGCTCCGCGCGAGCAATGGGCCAAAGCATTTCCGCGCTTCCGCGCCGTACGCGATGGGATTCAGCCGCGCTGAGCCTGTCCCGGTGCGAATGTCGTCATGGCCGGGCTCTCAACCCTGTTCGGAAACGCCGGCCTTCGCCCCGCCCTTGGAAACGGCCACCAGCGCCGGCCGCAGCACGCGATCGCCGATCATGTAGCCGGCCTGCACGACCTGGACCACCGTCCCCGGGGGGACCGATGCATCGGGGACCTCATACATCGCCTGCTGAAAATTCGGATCGAATTTCTCGCCCGAGGGATCGAATTTCTTGACGCCGTTTTTCTCCAACGCGTTGAGCAGCGACCGCTCGGTCAGCTCGACGCCTTCGATCAGCGCCTTCAGGATGGGATCAGCCGATTCCCTGGTCTCTGCCGGAACCGCATCGAGCGCCCGCTGCAGATTGTCGGCGATGTCGAGCACGTCACGCGCAAACCCGGTGATGCCATAGATGCGCGCATCAGCAACTTCCTTCGCGGTGCGCTTGCGCAAATTTTCCATCTCGGCAAGCGTCCGCAGCATCTTGTCGCGTGCTTCCGCAGCCTCCTTGGCCAGCGCCTCAACTGAGCCTTCCTCGGGATCGTCGGGCATGATGTAGGGCTTGGAAACCACGGGTTCCGGGCCTTGTGCCGGGTTAGCCGGATTGTCCTTCTGCCCGTTGGGATCGGTCATCACATTGCCTTCTCGGAAAGTCTTAGGGATTTAACTGGGAATGGTTGGGAATGCTGTGCGGGATATCGTGCTTTAGGCACAGAAAATCAAGCGCTGTGCCGGCTTCACTGAGCCCCGCGACCAGATCCGGGGCCTGAGTACCGGCCTTACGCGAGGAGACCGCTCAAAAAGGCAGGGTCCGGCTGATATCGGGGCAGATCATCCACCGAGCATCCGGCTGACAATGCGTGCCGCATAATCCACGGTCGGTATTACCCGGGCATAGTTGAGCCGGGTCGGCCCGATGACTCCGAGGACACCGACAATGTGGCCCGCACCGTCGCTGTAGGGCGCGATGATCGTGGAGGAGCCGGACAGCGAAAACAGCTTGTTCTCAGATCCGATGAAAATCCGCACGCCCTCGGCGCGCTCGGCGCGGCCCAACAGATCGATCACGCCGCGCTTGGTCTCGAGGTCGTCGAACAACAGCCTGACGCGCTCCAGGTCTTCCAGCGCGTGCAGGTCTTCCAGCAGATTGGCGTGTCCCCGCACGATCAGCTGTCGATCGTCGTTCTCTCCGCCGGACCAGCTTGCGATCCCTGCCGCGATCACCTTCTGCGTCAACTGATCGAGCTCGGCGCGGCTTTGCGTCAACGCGGTTTCAAGCTCGAGACGCGCTTCCGCCAGCGTTCGCCCGCGAATCCGCGCATTGAGAAAATTGGTGGCCTCCGTCAACGCCGAGGAGGGAACGCCCGGCGGCAGCGTCAGCACGCGGTTTTCGACCTGGCCGTCTTCGCCGACCAACACCACCAGCGCCCGCTCCGGCTCGAGCCGGACGAATTCGATATGTTTGAGCCGCGAATTGGATTTTGCGGTGAGCACGACGGCAGCGGCCCTGGTGAGGCCGGAAAGCCGGGTCAGCGCTTCGCCAAGGGCGGCCTCGACCGATTGCGCCTTGCCGACCGAGGCAAGCTGGGTCTGGATCGACTGCCGCTCGGTTTCGGTGAGATCGCCGAGTTGCATCAGGGCGTCAACAAAAAACCGCAAGCCGAATTCGGTCGGCAGCCGGCCCGCGGATGTATGCGGGGCGTAGATCAGGCCAAGCGCCTCGAGATCGGCCATCACGTTGCGCACCGACGCCGGCGACAGCGGTACGGCGATCAGGCGCGAAATGTTGCGCGAGCCGACGGGTTCGCCGGTCGCCAGATAGCTCTCGACGATCTGGCGGAAAATATCCCGCGAGCGCTCGTTGAGCTGGGCAAGCCCGGCCCCGGCATGCGAAGCGATCAGGCCTATCGGATCGTGGTGGGCCAAACGGCAACTCCTGACACCTAATCTGTCCATCTTGGGGGCCGGTGACAAGCAGGCAATGACCGCAAAGGAAGCGGCCAAAAGGCCTTGCCGCTGCCCGTTCCCGCTCCTACAAGCACCGCGAGCCTTAACCTTGTTGAATTTTGGAGGATTCCCATGCGGCCAAGCCGCCGTGCGCCGGACGAATTGCGCGCCGTGTCGCTGGAACGCGGCGTGGTCAAATATGCCGAGGGGTCCTGCATGGTTAAATTCGGCGACACCCATGTGCTGGTGACGGCGACGCTGGAAGAGCGGTTACCGCCGTGGCTCAAGGGCCAGGGCCGCGGCTGGGTGACGGCCGAATACGGCATGCTGCCGCGGGCTACCCTGGAGCGCACCCGCCGCGAGGCCTCCGCGGGAAAACAAAACGGCCGCACCGTCGAAATCCAGCGCCTGATCGGCCGCTCGCTGCGCGCCACCCTCGACCTCGAAGCGCTGGGCGAACGCCAGATCACCGTGGATTGCGACGTGCTGCAGGCTGACGGCGGCACGCGGACGGCCTCGATCACCGGCGCCTGGGTTGCGCTCGCCGACTGCATCGGCTGGATGAAGTCCCGCAACATGATCAAGACCAATGTGCTGCGCGACAATGTCGCTGCGATCTCATGCGGCATCTACAACGGTACGCCGGTGCTCGATCTCGATTATGCCGAGGATTCGGAGGCCGATACCGACGCCAATTTCGTCATGACCGGCGACGGGCGCATCATCGAGGTGCAGGGTACGGCAGAAAAGACGCCGTTCTCGCAGGACGAATTTCTCGCGCTGATGGCGCTGGCACGCAAGGGCGTGGCGCGGCTGGTGGATTTGCAGAAAATGGCCGTGGGATGATTTCCACGCGCGCACGACCGGGCATCGATTGAAAGCATGCATCGCCAAATCACCGGCCAACTCGTGATCGCGACCCACAATCCCGGCAAACTCGCCGAGATGCGCGAACTCTTGGCGCCGCACGGCGTCGAGGCGGTATCGGCGGCAGAGCTCGGCCTGGGCGAGCCCGACGAGACCGGCAGCAGCTTTGCCGCCAACGCCCGGATCAAGGCAATGGCCGCGGCCATGGCTGCGCAGCTTCCGGCCTTTGCCGACGATTCGGGATTGGCCGTGGATGCGCTCGACGGCGCTCCCGGGATTTACTCGGCGCGCTGGGCCGGGGTAGCTAAGGATTTTAATGCGGCGATGGCGCGCATCGAACGCCTGCTGCGAGAGCGCGGTGCGACGCAGGCCTCGCAACGAAGTGCGCATTTCGTCTCCGCGCTCTGCGTCGCCTGGCCCGACGGTCATGTCGAGGAAGTCGAAGCGTGCGCCGATGGGACGTTGGTGTGGCCGCCGCGCGGCACCGCGGGCTTCGGTTACGATCCGATGTTTCTGCCGGATGGACATGCCCGCACCTTTGGCGAAATGACCTCGATCGAAAAGCATGGCCTGCCGCCGCTTGGAATGGGGCTATCGCACCGCGCCCGCGCCTTCGTCAAACTGGCGGAGATCTGCCTTGACTAGCGCGGGGGGCAAAACGGAAGCGTTCGGCGTTTACGTGCACTGGCCGTTTTGCCTGTCGAAGTGCCCGTATTGCGATTTCAACAGCCATGTCCGTCACGCCCCGGTCGATGAGGATCGCTTCACCCGCGCTTTCGCGCGCGAAATCGAAACCACGGCGGCGCGCGCGCCTTGGCGTGAGGTGTCGTCGATCTTTCTCGGCGGCGGCACGCCCTCGCTGATGCGGCCGCAAACCGTGGGCGCCATCTTGGATGCGATCGGCAAGCATTGGCGCGTGGCTCCCGATGCGGAGGTGACGCTGGAAGCCAACCCCACCAGCGTCGAGGCCACGCGCTTTGCCGGCTATCGCACCGCCGGCGTCAATCGCGTCTCGCTCGGGGTGCAGGCGCTGGACGATACTTCTTTGCAGGCGCTCGGCCGTTTGCACACCGCGCGCGAGGCGCTCGACGCGGTCGCCATCGCACGCACCGCGTTTGATCGTTATTCCTTCGATCTGATCTACGCCCGCCCCGATCAGACGCCCGAGAGCTGGGCCGATGAATTGAAGCTCGCGATCTCGGAGGCGGCCGAGCATCTGTCGCTTTACCAACTGACGATCGAGGAGGGCACGCCGTTCTTTGGCTTGCACGCCGCCGGAAAACTGAAGACGCCGGACGAGGCGATGGCGCGCGCGCTGTATGACGTGACGCAGGAAGTCTGCGCCCTGTATGGCCTGCCGGCCTACGAGATTTCCAATCACGCGCGACCCGGCGCGGAATGCCAGCATAATCTGGTCTACTGGCGCGGCCAGGAATATGCCGGCATCGGCCCCGGCGCGCATGGCCGGCTCGACATCGATGGTTTCAGGCACGCGATATCCACCGAGAAGCGCCCCGAGGCGTGGCTGATGCGCGTCGAGGCCAATGGCCACGGCGTCGTGTCGGACGACCGCCTCAACAGCGAAGAGCGCGCCGACGAATTTTTATTGATGGGCTTGCGGCTCGCCGAGGGCATCGATCCAGAGCGCTACACGGCGTTGTCGGGCCGGCCGCTCGATCCGCGGCGCATCGCGATCCTGCGCGAAGAAGGCGCGATCGTGGTCGATGACAACGGCCGGCTGCGCGTCACGCAAGCAGGATTTCCGGTGCTTGACGCCGTGGTGGCGGATCTGGCGGCGTAAAACTCTCGATCGTCGTCCCTGCGGAAGCAATGCGATAGCTGGTGGTTATGGGTTCCCGCTTTCGCGGGAACGACGAGAATCACGCGCCAAAACTCTTCGGCGAACCGGCGACCGGCTGGCTGCCGCCCGTTGCCGCGCGCATCACCGCGAGGCCGCGCTCGTTGGAGCCGTCAGGACGGAAACGAAACAGGCCGTCGATGCCGGCAAAGCCGGATGGATTCAACAGCGCGTCGGAGGTGAAACGTTGGCCGCCCTGCGTTCGCGCCAATGCGGCCGCTAGCGCCACCGCGTCATAGGCCAGTGTCGCGGTGCGCACCGGCTCGGCGTTGTATTTGGCGCGGTAGCGGTTTGAGAAACTTCGAAAGCCCGATGGATCGGGCGCTGCGAACAGGCCGCCCTGCAATTTGGGACTCGCGAATACGCGCGGATTGTCCCACAGGCCGGTGCCGAGCAGCTGGACATTGCGTAAATTGGCCCCGGCCGCGGTGAGCGCGTCGGCCACCGCCACCACCGTGTCGCCATCGTCGGCCAGAAGCAGCGCATCGGCCTGGCCGAGCGCCTGCGCCACTCGCTGCGCCGGTGTCGCCCGGTCGGCGCCGTATTTTTCGACCGCGACGATACGCCCGCCCCGCTTGGGCACCGCCTGCTTGAAGGCAGCCTCCACCACATTGCCGTAGGCGTTTTCAGGCAGCATGGCGGCGAAAGACCGCTTTCCGATGCTCGCCGCGTATTCGACGATCCGGTTGACGTCCGACTCCGGCAGGAAGCTCAGGAGATAGACGCCACGGCCGGCCACGCTTGAGTCGGTCGAGAACGCGATCACCGAGATGCCGCGCCCACGCGCCACCTGCGCGGTCGCCGGAACCGATGACGCAAACAGCGGACCGAGGATGATCTCCGCGCCTTCGTCGAGCGCCTGCTGGGCTCCCTGCTGCGCACCTTGCGGACCGCCGGCATCATCCTTGATCAGGAGCTGGATATTGGGATTGAGGAATTCCGAGAGCGCCATCTCGGCGGCGCTCTTCATCGATTGGGCGGCCACGCCCGCATTGCCCGCTGCCGACAGCGGCAGAATCAGCGCGACCTTGACCTGCCCGCTGCCAACCGCCACCGGCTGCTGCGGCGGTCCCCCGGGACCAGGTCCAGGCTGCGAACTGAGCGGATTGGAAAACTGGCTGAGGCTCTGCTGCACGTTGGCGCAAGCCCCAAGCAGGGGCGCGCCGAGAATCAGGCCAACCGCGGTCCGACGCGTTGACTTGGCAGGTTGAGACTTGGGATCGAGCGGACCCAGCATCGCATCTCTTCTCTTGGCCAACTGAGGATCGGCCAGGACGTCGCCCTCCCCAGGGATCAGGAGGGTGGATTCAGGCATATTGTCGACGAATAGTTAAGCAAAACAAAAGGATTATGGCCTCCCGGAACCGTTGCCGGTTGCAGTCCGCGTCCGTCATCGCGCGCAAGGAAGCCCCGGCTGTTTCGGCCCCTGTTCACGCCAGCCGGTATCCCTTTCGCTCGAAAACGCTGTGGATCATTGTGTGGGCATGATCCTTTCGGAAAACCGGTTCCCACTTTTCCGGATCATGCCTAGATTGGCATTATGCGCGCAAAAGCTGCTTCCACAAACACCCCTGATGGACTTGGCGAAGCCCCGGCGCGGACATTTTCCGTCGATGGCCATACCCTGAGCGCGCCCAAGCCGGTTCCGGGTCTGTATCTGGTGGCAACGCCGATCGGCAATCTCGGTGACATCACCCTGCGCGCGCTGCAGACCCTTGCCGGGGTCGACATCATCGCCTGCGAAGATACCCGCATCACCCGCCGGCTGACCGAGCGTTATGCGATCGCGGCCCAGCTAAAACCCTATCACGAGCATAACGCCGTACTAGCGCGGCCGAAGATCCTTGAACGGCTGGCGCAGGGGGCATCGATCGCGCTGGTTTCCGATGCCGGAACGCCCCTGATTTCCGATCCCGGCTTCAAGCTGGTGCGCGAGGTCTGCGCCGCCGGACATCGGGTGATCGCGCTGCCGGGCCCCTCCTCGGTGCTGGCGGCGCTGGCGGTCGCGGCATTGCCGACCGACCGCTTCTTCTTCGAGGGCTTTCTGCCGCCGAAGGAGACCGCGCGACGCGCACGGCTGACCGAGCTTTCGCGGATCGATGCGACGCTTGTCATGTTTGAATCCGGCAACCGCGTCCAGGATACCTTGCGCGATCTCGCCCAGATCATGGGCGCGCGCGATGCCGCGATCTGCCGCGAGATGACGAAGCTGCATGAGGACATCAGGCGCGCGCCGATCGCCGAGCTGGCGCGATCCGCCGATCGGCTTGAGACACGCGGCGAATTCGTGCTGGTGGTCGGGCCGGCAGCGGCAGGGGCGCAAGCCATGAGCGAAGATGCGGTGGATGATCTGTTGCGAAACCGGCTCAAGCGCGACAGCGTCAAGGATGCGGTCGCGCATGCCGTGGAGCTGTCGGGGCGGCCGCGCCGTGAAATCTATGCCCGCGCGCTCGAGCTTGCCAAGGAAACTAACAAGGAAACGAAGAGCGCGCATGACGAAGAGTGATGCCAACACCGACGGCCTCGCACCGGCCGAAAAACCGGCAAAAGTCGCCTCGCCTGCGCGCGTCGCCGCGTTTCGCACCGGTCTTTCCGCCGAGAGCCGCGCCGCCGCCTATCTGATGGCCAAGGGCTATCGCATCTTGGCAAAGCGCTTTCGCACCCCCTATGGTGAGATCGACATCGTGGCGCGGCGGCGCAATCTGTTGGCGTTCATCGAGGTCAAGGCCCGCGCCAGCCTCGATGAGGCGGCCTTTGCGGTAACGCCACGCCAGCAGGCGCGCATCATTGCCGCCGCCCAGGCCTGGCTGATGGCGCATCCCGAACATGCGGATTTCGATCTTCGTTTTGACGCCATGCTGATTGCGCCACGGCATTTGCCGCGCCATCTGTTAGCGGCGTTCGATGCCAGCACCTGAACCACTCCGATCCCAGAGCCAGTAAACGGACTCGCCCATGAAATTGAACGTCGCCGTCCAGATGGACCCCATCGCGCGCATCAACATCCGCGGCGATTCAACCTTCGCGCTGCTGCTGGAGGCGGAAAAGCGCGGCCACGGGCTATCCTATTACACGCCCGATAAACTCTCACTGAAAGGCGAGGAGCTGGTGGCGCCGGTGCAGATTCTTTCCGTGCGCGACGAGCCGGGTGACTATTTCACCCTCGGCGAGCCGCGCCGTGAGCAGCTCGCCGCGTTCGACGTCATCCTGCTGCGGCAGGACCCGCCGTTTGACCTTGCCTACATCACTTCGACGCATCTGCTCGAGCGGCTGCATCCGAAGACGCTGGTGGTGAACGACCCGGCCAGCGTACGCAACGCGCCAGAAAAGCTATTCGTGATGGATTTCCCGCATCTGATGCCGCCGACATTGATCTCGCGCGACCTCGACGAGATCAACGCGTTCCGCGACGAGTATGGTGCGGTGGTGATGAAGCCGCTGCACGGCCATGGCGGCGCGGCGGTGTTTCGGATCATGCCGCAGGACATGAATTTCGGCTCGCTGTTCGACATGTTTTCCGTGACCTTCAAAGAGCCCTGGGTGATCCAGCGCTTTCTTCCCGAGGTCAAACACGGCGACAAGCGCATCATTCTGGTCGACGGCGAATTCGCAGGCGCGGTCAACCGCGTGCCGGCGGCGGACGATCTGCGTTCCAACATGGTGCGCGGCGGTGCCGCGCAGGCGACAGAACTTTCCGACCGCGAGCGCGAAATCTGCGCTGGCCTGGGCCCAGCGTTGCGCGCGCGCGGTCTGCTGTTCGTCGGCATCGACGTCATCGACGGCAACCTCACCGAGATCAACGTGACCTCGCCCACCGGCATCCGCGCCATCGCCCGGCTCGGCGGACCCGATGTGGCGGCGAAAATATGGGACGTGATCGAGAAGAAGCGGGGGTAAATCCTTGTCCGCTGCGATCCGTTCTTAAGCGCAATGTGAGATTCGTCGGCTACGGCCGCTCGAAGATCATTCTGATGCCGAAGCCCGCCAGACACGCGCCGATGGTTCGCTCGATCCATTTGCCCAAGCGCTTGTAAATCGCGAGCGCGGCAGGGGTTGAAAACATGGCAGCTACCAACCCATACCAAAGTGTTTCGACCGCGAAGCTGCCGGCAACAATACTGACCTTGGCCCACAGCGCCGTCTCGTGCGGAACCGCTGCCGCGTAGAGACCGATGAAGAACGCAATGCTTTTCGGGTTGGATAGATCGACGATGAACCCGGTTCGCAAGCCGTACCAGCCGCTGCGCGCGCCCGCAGGGCCGGCCGCTCCCGCCAATGCGCCGGCGCCGACCCATGCGCTAACACCGAGATAGATCAGATAGCAGCCGCCGCATAACTGAACGCCGCGAGCAAGCCAGCCGATCTCCCTCAGCAAAACGGCCAAGCCCGCCATGCTCAGCGTGGCATAGATGATCGAAGCTAGTCCGATCCCGAGGGACGCGCCGAAGGCCGCTTGCCGCGAGCCTGAGACGGCAAGGCGGGAGACCACCGCGAAATTGGGACCGGGACTGACGGTGACCGCCAGATAGAGCGCCAGCGTCGTCATGATCACGATAAGATCGGTACGCACGGATGTTCTCCTGTGGCGGCAATTGTAACGAACGCGTGCCGCCCCGCAACCTGCTTGGCTGATCACTCCGTTGTCGGAATTACCGGGCCCGGCCGCAGCATCCGCGCCATCGCCTGGCTCGGCGGACCGAAAATATGGGACGCCATTGAGAAGAAGCGGGCTTCGGGCTAGCCTCGCCTGACGGTTGCGGCCGCGCCTTCCAAATGTCAAAAAGCGGTCGCAGCTTTTCGATAACTGTCGGCCGTGTCCGCTTGCGGACGACGAATAATCTTATCAACCGTGGAGGAAGACGCATGACACTGGATGTTTCGCGAAGGTCCCTGCTTGCGCTCGGCGCCGGACTCGGCGCAACCGCCGTGATGGGCGAGGGCGCGCTGGCAAAGGCGCCCAAGCTCGGCACGCAATCGCCATACTGGCACCGGCTCAATCTCGGCAATGCCGAGGTGACGGTCATATCCGACGGGCCGCTGTCGCTCGGCGATCCCAAGGGCACCTTCACCGGCGTCCCGGAAGACGAAATGCGGAAGATGCTGAGCGATAATTTCCTCTCGCCCACCAGTATTGTGCTCGAGCAGAATTCGCCGATCGTCAACAGCGGCGACAAGCTCGTGCTGTTCGATACCGGCCTCGGCTCGACGAAAGGTTTTGGCCCGACCACGGGGCGCCAGCAGAAGAGCATGAAGGAAGCCGGCATCAAGCCGGAAGACATCGACGCCGTGGTGTTCTCGCACGCCCACCCCGACCATGTCGGCGGCATCGTCGACGACAATGGCAAGCCGCTGTTCCCCAACGCGCAGTACTACATCGCCCAGAATGACCTCGAGTTCTGGACCGATGAGGGCAAGAACAACGGTCCGCTGAAGGATTTCATCGCGATTGCCCGCAAGAACCTGTTGCCGGTGCGCGACCGCATCGTGTTCTACAAGGACGGCCAGGAATTCCTGCCGGGCATTCAGGCGATGTCAACGCCGGGACACACCGTCGGCCACACCATCTTCATGATCACATCAGAGGGCAAATCCCTCGCCTACCTCGCCGACCTCACCCACCACCCGATTTTGCTGCTGGAAAAGCCGCGGATGGAATTTTCCTACGACACCGATCCGAAGCAGGCGGCCGCAAGCCGGGTGAAGATGCTGGACATGCTGGCGGCCAACAAGATCGCCGTGATGGCCTACCACTATCCGTGGCCGGGCGTCGGCCATGTCGTCAAGACCGGCGAAGGCTTCCACTACGTTCCGCAGCCGATGACGATGGTGCTTTGAAGGACGGGATCGTTCCGGGGGTGGGCCGATGGTCCGCCCCCGGACTTTGGCGAGCCTCCCGTGCCCCGGCCCGCCATTTGTTCACTAAATGTTCTTGCCTTCGGAGTAGCCCTTTGCTACCTTTGCTTGCAACTCCGGCTCGTAACTCTTCACCGTATCATCCTGTCTTGCGTAGCGCCTTCGCACCAAACAGGTGCCAACAGGCGCCTGATCTCTTGGCGGACCCGTTACGCGAGCCAGAACGCGCCCGAGTAACCCCAGGGGGGAGGCGTGAAGTGGGCGTTGGCGTTGCTTTTCATCATCATCGTCATCATGATTGCGCAGACATCCAGTACTCACTGCGACACGCTGTTGGCGAACGGGACCTATGACCGCAAAGGATGCGAATAGCATTGGTAATCCCACGTCCTGCAATCTGTGGCCATATCAACAAAGACGGACGGTCATGATGACGCTCACCAGAACGATCCTGATCACGGTTCTGCTTGTTTCCTCCGCCTACGCCCAGCAAACGCCGCCCCTCGGGGGACAGCCACCGGGGCCACTGTACGACCCGATGCCGGTAATGGTTCCGCTCCCGCCCAACGGTTGCGTTTGGGCCGGCCGGCCGTTCAGCGATGGGGCGGGATTCTGTGTGGCCGAAAAGATTCTGCAGACTTGCACGATCGGAAAGTGGTCGCGCGAAAACTCCGACGCCTGCCGTGGGGCGCTGGCCGATACGCGGTGAGTTTAGGGGACGACAGGCGGGCCGTCTTAGCATTTGAGTCCAGACCCGAGTCCGGACTGGCCTCTTAGCCCCGGACTAACCAAATGCGCCTGTGGTGCCGGTTCCAACCTTGTCGCCCGGAGCCTTAGCATGTCGGATATTTTCACCATTCTGCAGCAAGCCTATGCACGCTGGCGGCTTGCCTGCTGATCCTAATCGACAGTGAGATAGGAGTTCTCAATTGCTCAACCCCTTTGGCTCGATAGTTTGCGCTGTCATCGCTTCGCAGCTCTGTCACGGTATCCCACACCCGTCCGCGCCGCTGCCGCTTGACAAGGTTGTGCAGATGCAGATCACGGCGGCATCTTCCGATCAAATCCGAAACCGCACGTCCGGCGCGTCATATCAGTGGCCCTCGCAACGAGGGGCACCATCACTGATAGCTCAGTCAAGTTGAAAGCCAGCGATATCCAACGTCGTTAGGTGGTCTCGTTGCCGCCGCTGGCGGGCTTACCGCAGTCGCAGCTCCACTGCTCCTTCGACACCAAGGCCTTCTCTGACTTCAGAGTGTCCATTGGACGCCGATAGGATTGCGAGAAGCTGTGTCTATTGAGGCGACAGCGAGAGACACCTAAGCCTAAGGCATGACAATAGCTATCTTATTTCGCATGGCTATGCCCACCCAGCCATGCGCTAATGTATGTTGACTTACGTACATAATTACGTTATATACGGTGTATAGCCGTATTTTACGGCACGTATACGGGATGATTCGCATGATGGTCCCTAAGACTGAGCGGTTCGAGCTTCGTCTCGATCCGTCGATATTGGAAAGGATGGACGGCTGGCGCGGCGATCAGCCTGATCTTCCTTCCCGTGCTGAAGCTGTGCGGCGGTTGATCGAGGAGGGTTTGAGCGCTCGCTCCGAAAAGAACTTCGTGTTGAACAACCAAGAGAAGCTCGTCGTCTGGCTGCTCACCGAGGTTCTCAAAAACCAGAAAGGCGACGAGGATCAAGACACTGTGCGTCTGATCCAAGACGCCATCTATGGCGGTCACTTCTGGGCGCTGCCGTGGGAGTTAAGCGGCGTTTTGCATAACCATGTGGATAGCCATGCTGCCCTTACTTTGGTCCTCGATGTCCTCGAAATGTGGTGGTTCATCGAGGATGGGTACTCGAAATTCACCCCTATCGATAAGGTCCGCGTCGTCTCAGAAGTTGGTGAATGGGCTAAAGACCCTAAGTTTCCGGGGTTCGATGGCAATAGTGAAGGCGAGTACATGAGCATCGCCAAGTTTTTGGTTGAGAAGCTGGACCGCTTCGAAGAGTTTAAGGGTCGCAGCTTCAACTCGCATCACCCGACGCTCTCCCGCTATCGCAATATGGTCGCATTGTTCGAAGGTATGCGCGCCCATTTGGGGGTCGGAAACAGACTCGGCGCGTCTGACGTCATCAAACTCCTCCAGGCACGTTAACCTGCGCGCCGATGCTTGCAATCACTGCCGCGCTACTGGCTGCGGTTGCACAGGTCGGGGTCGCAAATCCACAAGGCCGGAGACGGTGCCCCTTGTTCCCTTAATGTTCTTTGCCATCCCTAAACCCTTCCGCTACCCTGGATTGCGAGAGAGGGGCTGAATGGTCCAACGCGTTTCCACCGTTGCCTTTGAGCGGATCGAGGCCCGCGCCGTGTTGACAACACACTTCTGTGTGTATAAATACACACAATGAAAAGTCGAGAAATTATCTCGGCTCTTCAGGGAGATGGGTGGGTCCCGGTGGCTCAAAAAGGTAGCCATGTCCAATTCAAACATCCCACAAAGAAGGGTCGCGTCACGGTTCCTCACCCTGAACGGGACATCCCGATTGGCACCTTGAAGAGTATTGAAAAGCAGTCAGGTCTGAAGCTGAGGTAAGAGCCGTGCAAAACTATATTGGTCTTATCCATAAGGACACCGGCAGCCACTTTGGCGTTTCATTTCCGGACTTTCCGGGTGTTGTCACCGCGGGCACCAACTTGGATGACGCTCGCGCCATGGCTGAGGAGGCCCTTACTTTCCATATCGAAGGCCTCGTAGAGGACGGCGAAACCATCCCCGAGCCTTTAGCCTTGGAAGAAGTTATGTCCGATCCGGACAATCGATCCGGCGTGGCTATTCTGGTTTCCGTGAAGAACGGCCAACCAAAAGCCGTTCGCGTCAACGTCACTTTGCCCGAAGATATTCTGGAGCAGATCGACAAATATGCCGAAGCTCACGGCTACACGAGATCGGGACTCCTCACGCAAGCCGCCAAAAAAATGATGGCCGAAGCGGCGGCTTAGGACAAAAGCCCGGAAAGTGATCCGGGCTTTTTTGGCTTCTCTTGCTGGCCGGAGCCATCGGCAGTGCTCCCTCGCTGCTTTTGGCGACGACCCTATGCTCGTTCCCTTAATGTTCTTGCCCTTTGCCCCGCCTTCCGCTACCCTGGATTGCGGGAGAGGGGCTGAATGGTTCAACGTGTTTCCACCGTTGCCTTTGAGGGGATCGAGGCCCGCGCGGTCGACGTGCAGGTGCAGGTCGCGCCGGGGTTGCCGGCTTTCGCGATCGTTGGCTTGCCCGACAAGGCGGTGTCGGAGGCGCGCGAACGCGTTCGATCGGCGCTGATCGCCTCGGGGCTGGCGCTTCCCGCGCGGCGAATCACCGTCAATCTCGCGCCCGCGGACTTGCCGAAGGAAGGCAGCCATTACGATCTGCCGATCGCGCTGGGCCTGATGGCCGCGATCGGTGCGATCCCGCCGGACGCATTGAGCGGCTTCACGGTATTGGGCGAGCTCGGCCTCGATGGATCGATCGCGCCAGTTGCGGGCGTGCTGCCGGCGGCGATCGGCGCCAATTCACGCGAGGAGGGCCTGATCTGCCCGGCCGCTTGCGGCGCGGAGGCGGCTTGGGCGAGCCCGGATATCCAGATCGTGGCGGCCAATTCGCTGATCCAGATCGCCAATCATTTCAGGGGCACGCAGGTGCTGTCGCGGCCCTCGCCGAAGGTGCACGCGCCGGAAACAACGCAACTCGATCTGCGCGACATCAAGGGCCAGGAGAGTGCCAAACGCGCGCTCGAGATCGCTGCGGCCGGCGGACACCACCTTTTGATGATGGGCTCGCCTGGCGCCGGCAAGTCGATGCTGGCAGCGCGCCTACCCTCGATCCTGCCGCCGCTGTCGCCATCCGAACTGCTCGAAGTCTCGATGATCGCTTCGGTAGCGGGCGAAATCCGCGACGGCGCGCTGACCGCGCGGCGGCCGTTCCGCAGCCCGCATCATTCCGCCAGCATGGCGGCGCTGACCGGCGGCGGCCAGCGCGCCAAGCCCGGCGAGATTTCACTGGCGCATCAGGGCGTGTTGTTCCTCGACGAATTGCCGGAGTTCGATCCGCGCGTGCTGGATTCACTGCGCCAGCCGCTCGAAAACGGCGAGGTCGCGGTCTCCCGCGCCAATCACCGCGTCACCTATCCGGCGCGTTTCATGCTGGTCGCAGCGATGAATCCCTGCCGCTGCGGCCACGCCTATGAACCCGGCTTTTCCTGCAAGCGCGGACGGATCGACCGCTGCACCTCCGATTATCAGGCGCGCATCTCGGGCCCGCTGATGGACCGCATCGATTTACGCATCGAAGTGCCCGCGGTGAGCGCCGCCGATTTGATCCTGCCGCCAGCAGCCGAGGGATCGGCGGAAGTCGCCGCCCGCGTCGCCGCGGCGCGCGACGTGCAAGCCGCGCGCTACGCGACAATCGGACTTCCGAACATCCGCACCAACGCCGAAGCGCCGGCCTCGGTGCTCGAGACCATCGCCCAGCCGGACGCGCAGGGGCTGAAGCTGTTGCGTGACGCGTCCGAGACCATGCGGCTATCGGCGCGCGGCTATCATCGCGTGCTGCGCGTCGCGCGCACGCTGGCCGATCTCGATGGTGCCGAGAAGATCACGAGGCTGCATCTCGCCGAAGCCTTGTCGTATCGCGCGCTCGCCGACGATGTGCGGCGTGCGGCTTGAAGCGGATCCAGGTTCGGTTCGGCGGGCTCATGCGGTCTCGATACAATCTTGGGACGCCCGAGGTGGCGATCAGGAAGGGGCTCGGTGGATTAGCATTCTCAAGCGATGTGGACGTTGAGCAGCGCGACCAGAATGACGCTGGAGGCAACGACTCCCACAATGATGAGGGCCAGTGCGAGGCGATCGGCCGTCGCCGGTGAAATATCGTGTTGCAGCAAGACCATTCTCAGGCCACAGGCAACGTGGGTGAAAATTGCGATGGGCCCCACCCAATAATGTGCAATCAGGCGGAGGTTGGAAAGACTAACCAGCATGCTATCGTTGGGGCGAGTCAACCAAGTCCAATTCGTGTTAGTGCCAGCATAGCGCGCGGCAAACACCGCCGTCATATGGGCGAGAAAATAAACGCCGACGTATGCACCGCTCATGGTCTGCACGGTACCGAGGAAATCGCTCGGCATTCTCATCCGCCGCCGCGCCAGCGCGGTGCCACTTAGAATCTGAAAACCGATCAACGCCAGCAATATCGGTTGGACAATGTCGTCGCGATAGACGCGGCGCACGGCGTTCATTATTTCGATGTGTACCGGTCCGTTCCAGAAGCCAGCCACATGATTCACAATGTGAGGCCCGACGAACAGTAGCAGTATCGCGCTGGCGGAAACGCCATGGGCAAGGCCTAGCCGGCGATGTCCGACGGGCGTCATGGCAACAGCTATCGGCGATGACCTGGGGCTTAGCAGGAACATTATCGCCACCGACGCCCAAAAGATTGACCAAGCAATTGGCCCCGCTGAAGGCGCGTGCAGCACGCCAGCAACATTTTCGAATCCCACATAAAGTGAAGGCGTGGCAAACGCCAGATGGGCAACGCTTCTGGCATGTCCGCCCTCGGGGCTCCCGACTTGCGGTGATCCGAGCGCTACTCCAAAGACAAAGCTGACCAGCATTACCGCCAGTGCCAGTGTCAGGGACCCGATGACAGTGATCCAAACAATCACGCCGTTCGGCGAGGCCGGCCCGTGCACCAGCACAAGGCCGGCGGACAGCAAACTCAACAGTGACGGATAAGCCAATGCGCACAGCGCGGGGATGACGAGCAAAAGGCGATGAAGCGATGCCGCGCTCAACCCTAATACGCCGCCGCGGCAGGCGTCTTGGGACGCGATGATCGCTGAAATACTGAGACCGTTACGCCGATTTATCGTATTTCTCCCCGTTCGGTCGGGCTCATGCGATCTTGATCCCGCCACGCTATTTTTTTGACGCCGTTGGCGTCACCGCGCCAAGCTGTTGCAGCAATCCCGTTGTGTTCTGCACATGCCACATTTCGACGACCTTCCCGTCGGCAATCCGATCCATGGCGATCCCCGACCATTTCACCTGCTTTCCCGTCGGAGCGATGCCGTTAAACTGGCCCTGATGTGTCCCGTGAAAGGTCACTCGGGTCACCACTTTATCGCCTTCGGCAATCTGGTCCTCCACCGAGAGATGGTGGTCGGGGAAGGCGCTGCGGATGGCCTGCATGCGGGCAAGATATTGTTGTCTGAAACCCCTGAAATTGTTGAACACAACATCCTCGGAGAAATAGCTGTCGAATACGGCCATGTTTCCCTTGTTCACGATTTCATTCAGGTAGTCGCGGACAATCGCCTTGTTTTGCTCGAGCTTCATCATCTCCTGGCCTCCTTTGCGGCACGCCCTCAGGCGGCCTTTCGTAAAAACTTTTGCACCTTTCCTCCCATACGCAAAAGCGTCACCAGCAGAGGGACCGGCATGCCCTTCATTTCGTCATGCCATCTGTTCAGCAGCTCGAGAAAATCCAGAGTCGTCCTGATCTTCTGCCGCACGAACGGCTCCGTTTTGGGATCGAACTCATTCACGCATTCCCGCAGCAACGCCAGGGTCGGATCGATCTCCCGACGCTTGCGCTCCTCGACGATGACCCGGAACAAATCGGTGATGTCCTGCAGTGCCACGAAATGATCGCGGCGATCGCCCATCACATGCATTACCTTGACGAGACCCCAGCCCTGCAACTCCTTCAGGCCGGTGCTGACGTTGGAGCGCGCCACAGAGAGCGTATCGACGATTTCCTCGGCATTGAGCGCGCGCTCTGAGAGGTAGAGCAGGGCATGAATCTGCGCCACGGTGCGACTTATGCCCCAGCGGGTTCCCATCTCGCCCCAGTGCAAAACGAACTTTTCGGTGACGGGTGAAAGATTCATTTGTTTCCGACATTTCTGTTACTTCAGAAATAGCATAAAGCTGGACGCTGTCAAGCACCGTGCCGGTTCGGAGGCATGTTTGGCTATTATCGCGTGCTGCGCGTTACCCGCACGCCGGCCGAGGACATCAGGCGTGCGGCGTAGGATGCAGGTTGACCGCGACAATGTTGACGCCGCACCGAAGGAGTGATTTGCCCGTCGTGCCAATTCGCCGCGGGGCGGCATCCTTGATCTGAACCCCAAATCAGCGACAGATTCCATCTATCCCGTGCCCACCAAGAGGGGCGTTGCGCATCGTCACGACGTTGGGTGCGGGATGCGATGGACGCGGGCGATGTCGGCGACGAACGACGTCGTCCCGCGGACGGCGAAGTCGTGTGGTCCTGACGCCCCGACGCTGGCGTCAAGCCGGTGGAGACAACTCCGCCGGCGAGGGTGGCAAACAAGCCCGGTCACCCGGGAGAGCGCGAAGGAAACCGTTAAAACCATTGCGTAGGGAATGCCGGGTGCTTCCGGTGTGACCGTGGTGACTACACTCGTATGCTCATTTCACTTTGCATGCGAGGCTGCGGGCGCAGCGCGCGCCCGGCATTCCCTGCGCCCTCTGATACGAGAAGGCGCCGTTTTGTTGATCAACTCGGGCGCAGCGCGTCGCGGGAACGCGGAGCCGTATCGGAAACCGTGTTGCGGCTCATTCCTTGCGTGGCCCATCCTTCGAGACGCGGCCTACCGGCCGCGCCTCAGACTGAGGTCGCCACACGTGGGACGAGGTCAGACCCTCATGGTGAGGAGGCGCATAGCGCCGTCTCGAACCATGAGGCCGTGGAAGGAACGCAGGCTGTTTGACATTCGAATCCGCAAACACACCGTACCGTGGTCGTCCCTGCGAACACGTTCGCAGGGACGACCAGAGGTCAACTGATCGTCGCGCCGCCGTCGATCACGATGGTCTGCCCGGTCATGAAGGTGCCCGCGCGTGCGGCAAGGAACACGGCGGCGCCGGCGATTTCGTCGGGTTCGCCGATCCGCAACAGCGGCGAACGCGCGGTGGAGGCTTTCAGCGTTTCCGGATTTTCCCATAAAGCACGCGCAAAATCGGTCTTGATCAGGCCCGGTGCGATGCAATTCACGCGGACATTGTGCTTGCCATATTCGCAGGCGAGATTGCGCGCAAGCTGCATGTCGGCGGCCTTGGAAATCGCGTAGGCGCCGAGCACGGTCGAGCCTTTGAGCCCCCCGATCGAGGAAATGATGGTGATCGATCCATCCTTGCGCTCGATCATCTGCGGCACCACGAGCGAGATCAGCCAGTGATTGGCGACGATATTGTTGTCCAGAATCTTGCGAAACTGCTCGTCGGAAATGCCGGCTTGCGGACCGTAATAGGGATTCGATGCGGCGTTGCAGACCAGCGTGTCGATCTTGCCAAACGCGCGGTTGGTTTCCTCGACGAGATGCCTCAGATCATCCTTGGTCGAGATGTTGGCGGCGACCGAAAGCGCAACCTGCTTGCCGGCCCTGTCGTTGATCGCCTTTGCCACCTCATCGCAGACCGCCTGCTTGCGCGAGGAGATCACCACTTTGGCGCCATGCTCGGCCATCCGCTCGGCGATGGCGCGGCCGATGCCGCGCGAGGAGCCGGTGATGACGGCGACTTTTCCCGACATATCGAACAAGGTCATGCTTCACTCCCTCTATCCTTGGTCCGGCGGTATGCACCGGTCTGCCTTAGGCCAGCTTGCTGGCGGTTGCGATCTCCGGTCCCGCCGGCTGATGCATTGCGTTATGCGAGGCGTCGGCGATCCATGGCTGCTGATTGACCATCGGCACCCGCCAGCCGCTATGCGTAGCGCTTGCGAGGTGGTCGAGCCGCGTCACCGAACAATTGTCGATGGTGAAGGCGAGCCCCTTTTCCGGCTGATCGCCAAGCGCAAGCCCGATCGCCGCCTTGATGGTGCCGCCATGCCCGACCGCGATCACGTCCTTGCCGGCGTGCTCGGTGTTGATCCGCTCGATCGCGCCGCGAACGCGGTTGTACAGATCCAGAAAACTCTCCCCGCCCGGCGCCGGGTCGTCGATCGGCGCGAACCAGTAACTGCCGACCGCAATCGGCCTGGAAGCAAAGAACGCGGCGCGGTTCAAGCCCTGCCATTCGCCGAGATGTTGTTCTGCAAATGCTGGATCCTGCAGCAGGCGTTCTGGTCTTGGAAATCCCGCCGACCAGATCGCATCGGCGGTCTGATGCGTCCGCTTCAGATTGCTCGCATACCAGACCGCGCCGCGCGGCAGGATTTTGCCGAGCGCCTCGAATACCACGCGATCGCTGGTGTCGCAGCCGATGTCCTTCTGGCCGTAAATGCAGCCGCCGTCCTCGCGCACCGGCGCGTGACGCACCCACCACCATCTGGTCGCCACCACGCCATTGGGAACGGCGTGCTGCGCAACGAATGGTTTGGCTTCATTGGACATCGCGGGGACCCTTCAATAGTCTGTGTGTCCTACGGCAGGGCACAGATCACCTCAAGCGGCTTTGCCGTTTGAAATCTTGTTTGAAATTCCGGCAAGCGGCAAGCCACTCTATCTTGATTGCATTTTCCTCACGCTTTGCCGAGAAACGCCACGGATAAGAATTAAGCAAGGAGAAGCTCATGGGCCGCCTCGAAGGCAAATCCGTCATCATCACCGGCGCCGGTAGCGGCATCGGGCGCGCGGCTTCGCTTCTTTTCACCAAAGAGGGAGCAAAGCTGATCGCGGTCGATCGCACCGAGGGCGTCAAGGAAACCGTCGACCAGGTGCGCAAAGCCGGGGGTACCGCGGAGGCCGTGATCGCCGATGCCGGTTCCGAGAAAGACGTCATCGCTTTCATCGAGAAAGCCGTCTCCGCTTACGGGCGGCTGGATGCGATTTGGGCCAACGCCGGCATCAGCGGCGGGTTGGTATCGCTCGCCGAGCAGACGGTGGAACATTGGCAGGAGATCCTTCGCATCAACCTGATCGGGCCGTTCCTTGCCATCAAATATGCGATGCCGCACATGATCAAACAAAGATACGGCTCGATCGTCTGCACGGCATCGGTGGCTGGCCTGAAATCCGGCGCCAGCGGCCATCCCTATGCGGCGAGCAAAGCGGGCGTTATCAGCCTCGTGCAGACCACGGCTTACTCCCTGTCGGGCACGGGCGTGCGGATCAATGCGGTATGTCCCGGCCTGATCGAAACCGGCATGACAAAGCCGATCTTCGACAATGCCAGGGAACGCGGCACCGACGGCAAGATCGGCCAGCTCAACCCGCTCAAACGCGCCGGCCAGCCGCATGAGCTTGCGGCGATGGGGCTGTTTCTCGCCAGCGATGAGGCGTCTTACGTCAATGGTCAGGCGATCCCGGTCGACGGCGGCTTGACGGCTTCGATGCCTTATACGGGGAAACCGATTTAGCTTCATCATTCCTGATCGTCATCGCCTCTCATCGTCATTGCGAGCCAACGGGTCGGCGCTAAGCGCCGCCCGATGACAGGCTCCACGAAGCAATCCATCTTTTGGCTCGTCATTCCGGGATGGCGCGCAAGCACCAACGCGGAACGGAGAGATCTTCTACAGCTTGATGGAAGGCCGGGCGAAGATCCCCGGATTTTTGCCACTCGCAGGGTATGCCGGGCTCCGCTCCGCGTTTGGTGGCACAACGGGGAATGTTAGGTCAGGCTGGTCGGGCGGCTTGAGACATTCATCGCCGCCCGCCAGTACCGGATGCGTCCTAGGCGTTGCCGTATGCGGCCTTTTCAAACGCCTCGTAGGCAGCCATGAAGGGCTGCTCGACGAAGGGAAGGGTCTGGGTCGTGATGAGGCCAGCCAGGTCCGCGGTGGGATCGAACCAGAAATGCGTGTTCAGCACGCCGGCCCAGCTTTGTGAGCCAGCCCTGCGACGGCCCGGGATGTCGGCCTCGTTGCGCAGGAAGCCGAAGCTGTGCGTCTTTGTCGTACCCTCGAAGGGATTGAAGTCTGCGGTGACCGGTGGCACCACGGTGACCATCTTCTCAAACTTCAGCGGACCCATATGGTTCTCAAGCATGCGGGCAACGCTGCTTTCCTTGAGCACCCGGTTGCCGTCGAGCGCGCCCTTGTTGAGGAACATGCGCAGGAAGCGCATGTAGTCCTGCGTGGTTGAGTACAGCGAATGTCCCATGCCGTAGACCTCAGGATTGGAGGGCGGCGCCAGCGCGTAGTCGCCGAACTTACCGTCTTCACCCCGTGCCTTCGCACCGGCCAGCCGCCCCTGCATGTGCGGCCGGACCTCGACGTCGGTATCCTTCATGCCCAGCGGTTCGAACAAGTTCTGCTTGAGAAAGGCGTCAATGCGCTGGCCACTGATCTTCTCCACCATCAGGCCCAGCCAGTCGACGGAGGGCCCGTAACCCCAGCGGGTTCCGGGGTCCGTCATCATCGGATAGAACATCGCGGCCTTGGTGCCGGCGAGGACCGACGGGCGCTTGGTCTTGTCCAGATATTCGGCGACCTCGCCTCGCCAAAACTCATACTCCAGGCCCGAGGTATGGGTGGCGAGATGCCTCGCGGTGGCCTTGAGCTTAGGCGCACGCATCTTGGGCTTGTCGCCATCCCAGCCCTCGAGGACACGAATCTCCGCGAACTCAGGCAGCACATCCTGCACCGGCGTGTCGACGTCCATCTTGCCTTGCTCGATGAGGATCATCGCTGCCGTGGAGCCTATGCCCTTGGTCATGGAGAAGATCTTTAGCACAGTATCGGGCGCTGCCTTCATGCCGGGAGCCGCATCGCCCGCGGCACCAGCGAAGGTCACGCCCGAGGCCTTGCCGGTCATGCCGATGACGAAGGGAAACCTGCCGGCGGCCACCGAGTCATTTAGAACCTTCTGAAGTGCGGGCTCGCTACTCTGCGCCGACGATACCAGAGGCACTGAATACAGTGCGGCGCCAGCGCCGATGGCCGCGGCCTGCTGTAGAAAATCTCGCCGCGCGGGATCGCACGGGCGGTCCTTGTCTGTGGTCAAGTCGTCATGAGCGCTTCCTTCAAATTTCTTCATGATTTTCTCCCTGATGCCGGCGATCGAAAGCAGGCCGGTACAGCGGAGCCTACCACGGCACGGGGAAACAAGCCGCGGCAAACTTGTCCTACCCATGTGGCTAGGACGTGCGCTCGTAACTCCGGCTTGGAAAATCCGGCCACGTTGCGGCAGCGTCGGATCATTCGGTGCCTGGAACCAGCCACAAGCATAGTTTCGCCGATGCGAAGCCGATGTCTCAGTTGGGTCAAA
>Ga0137403_10002170_pt1 | contig 24117 bp, 18 predicted proteins | sample CZOMad2_1_16fung_FD_122057 | JGI IMG/M metagenome (GOLD analysis project Ga0137403, IMG submission 122057) | Vadose zone soil fungal communities from Angelo Coast Range Reserve, California, USA - CZOMad2_1_16fungal (Hybrid Assembly) | ecosystem: Environmental > Terrestrial > Soil > Vadose zone...
ATGAGATTTCAATACCAGGGGGGCAAGCTGCATGTTCGTGAACATCTCGGCTGCGTCGCCGCGCAGATCCGTAGGACTGGCCAGTAGAACGACACCCACTTCCCTGCCCATCTCCCGCAGCCTTCGTGCAGCCACGAATCCGTCACCACCGTTGTTCCCTTTGCCGCAGATGACCGCGATCCGCTTCGCGTCGACGTCCTTGCGATCCGACAGCGCTCTGATCGCCGCCCGCACATCATCCGCGTAGTCGACGAGCGATGCCGCTTCGGCGCGGCCTCCGCTTTGCCCAGGCTCTGATTCGACCACACCAACGCCGTACCGCAATTCTCGCAGAGCGATGATTCCGGCGAATACTCAGCGGAGCACAACACACAAACCCGATGAGGATTCGCGCCCGATTCCATTTCAATTGGTGGCTCGTATTCCTCCTCCTCCAAGTCTTTTCCACGCAGGTAGTTTTCTTGGAAAGAGTCACGCACCCAGACCCCCATGCGGCTTCGCTCCTTGGGAATCCAGATTTCGAACTCTGGAGTTCCGGCGGCTGCGACTCGAGAGCCAGCGGCGACGGGACTTACCGCTTTTCCGTAGCATGGAATCCCGTAGTTCGAAAGCGTTCCGAGTAAACTCAAATAGAATCCGGGATCCTTGCTGCGTGCCAGAAGTTCGTCGTATTCCGTTGGAGCAGAGGCGCGAATCGCCGCAAACCGCTCCTCAAGCCGAGGCGCAACCTCCACCAAATCGATTCCGCAGTCGGAACAGAACGTGAATCCGGGTCGATATTCGGCTTTGCAGACCGGGCAAAACATCGCCGCGCAGTGTACTACGAATTTTTCCGCCGCGAGAGCGCCAGCCACGCCGCCAGCGTCGCAAACTTTTCGTCCTGCGACCAGGGCGCGCCCAGCGGTTTGCCAATGGCAGTCACACGACGCATTAGGACAGGCGCCTTGATGCACAAACTCTGCGAAGCGGTCTCGAGAAGCTCGCGCTCCTTGATCGTAACGGCCGCTAAGTCGCACTGCTTGCTGGCACCAAGTAGCGCTTCGCGGAACAGCTCCCCGTCAGCGGTATGAATCAGCGCATGCGACGCCAGAATCTTTTCGAGCGTGGGTAGCGTTCTCCCGGAGGCGAGCAGTAGCCCAACACGCCCCAGTTCGTACCCTTGCCTATAGAGATCGCCGTGAACGACGCGAATGGCCTCCTGAGCAAGGCGCTTGGCCTCCGTTGCCACCCCGGCAACGAACCCGCCTGCTTTCTCCAGCGGCATCTTCTCCGCCGTATGATACGGCTGGCGAAATCGGTAGGTGAATGTCTCGACCAAATGCAACCGCTGCCGCGCCAGCACCTGTGGCTTACCCTGCTCCAGCGCCAAGGCCACCAGCGCAGCCCATCCAGAATGTACGCGAAAACCAAGCGCCGCCTGCTTCACAAAAACCTCCGCGGCAGAGGCCAAACGGGAGCCTAAGCATGCCCACCAAGCACCAAAGCGTCAAGCACCGGAGGCTTTCACCCTCCCGTGGTATCCCGTGGTATAATGTCCCCGTAAGAAAGTGCGCCTCGCTATCAGCGAGTATCCGCTGAAATCACAATGCGAAAATCTGGGGAGGTCTCAAGCGCCGCTATCGACTTGGTGTGTCGGACCGTTCCTTGGCACGACTCTGTCGTCCTCTTGAGTTGCCCCAAAACGGGCGGAGAGGCTAGGTTGTCCTCAGCCATAACCCCTGTAGAATCAACACTTGCAACCATTCTGGAGTCGACTTCCGCGTTTTGCCGTGCTTTGTTGGGTTTTGGCCGCAAAATCCGCCTGCAACCCCTTTAGAATGAACACTTACGAATGTGCATGAAAACAAAGAACTTATTTACAATATAAGTCTTTTAGAATCAACACTTACAAAAAACAGGGGGAGGGGGCCGTCCTCAAGCCGCTGCGTCTTTTCCATCCACTCGTTCGTATTCCCAGTAGAATGAGCGCCACTTCTCTAACAGCGAGTCTCTCGAATGCATTGCTCAGCGGAGGGCGGCCAGCCCTTTTCCTCTCCACGATGATGGATGACGACACCAAGGAGCTGGTGCGCGGCCTGAAGCGCCGCGACCCCGAGCTGCTCGACCGGCTGATCGAGCAATACCAGCATCGCCTGTTCCGCTACTTGGTCCACCTCACCGGCAATCGCGAGCGCGCCGAAGACTTCTTCCAGGAAACCTGGGTCCGCGTCCTCGAGCGCGGCCACCAGTACGAAGGCAAGTGGAAATTCGAGACCTGGCTGTTTGCCATTTCCCGCAATCTCGTGATTGACTGGCAGCGCCGCAAAAAGCCCGCGAGCCTGGACGAACTGATGGAACCGCGCGAAGACTCGACGCCATTCGAGCCGGCCATGGCCGCCGAAGAATCTCCGCTCGCGCAAGCGATACAGCGTGAGAGCGAATGCGACGTCCAGATATCCATGAAGCAGCTTCCGGTCATTTACCGCGAAGTGCTGCTGCTGCGCTTTCAGGAAGAAATGGGCCTCGAGGAAATCGCCGTGGTAATGAGCACTCCACTTTCCACCGTAAAATCGCGGCTGTACCGCGGCCTGGAAGAATTGCGCAAATCAATGACGGAGGCTCGAGCATGAACAACGAACTGCATGCCCGCGCCGAACGCCTGATCGCCCAAGAGCGTGTGGAAGAGATCGCGACAGCCGAGCGCGAGTGGCTGACGAAACATCTTGACGAATGCGCGCCGTGCGCTGCCGTAGCGGCCAGCACGGAACAAGCGCTGGCTTCGCTGCGCGGCGTCAGCGTCGACCTGCCACGCGGCCTCGCCAGCCGCACGCAAATGCGCGTCCGCATGCGTGCCGACGAACTGCGCGAACACGCTCCGGGCAAAAAGATTCTCTGGGCCATCTGCGCCGTCTCCTGGGGACTCGGCGTAGCCACCGCCCCTTGGGTGTGGCACGGATTCGAGTGGCTCGGCCAACATACCGGCGTGCCCAAGCCGATCTGGGAAGCGGGATTCGTGCTGTGGTGGGCGCTGCCCGCATTGTTCGCAGCCGGAGTCGTGCTCCTGGAAAAAACCGGCGAGCAGCAAAATATTTGAGCGCTTAACGAGTTGGAACAGCTTTGCAGATTCGTGGAGAGAGAGCAGCGATGAACGGTACGCCAGCAAATTCGATAGCAGCCAGCGGCGCCAGCGCCTGGAACGAGCGCATGCGCCTGATTCGTTTCCGCCGCAAGCGCGAAAACCTGCGCTTCTGGAACGAGTTCAAGCTCATTCCCCGCTGGGTCAAGGGAACGCTGATCTTTCTCTTCCTGATCGCCCAGACCCTCGGAGTGCTAATCAATCTCGATGTCTTCCGGCAAGGCAATCCAATGTTCCCGCCGGAGTTGGATGGCCATCCAGTTCTGGCCTCCTTCGCAGTGGCCGGAATCATCAGCGGCGTCTCGCTTGTCATCGCCTCCATCATCTTTATGGCCGTCTACGTCAATCAGGACGCCAAGCGCCGCGGCATGAACTCCGCCGTCTGGACGCTGGTAGTCCTCATCTTGATGCCCGGCTACCTGGTCCTCGGCTTCATTATTTATTTGCTGATGCGCGAGCCGCTGCCCTACCCCTGCCCCAAGTGCAGCACGACTGTCGGCGCAAAATTCAACTTCTGCCCCAACTGCAAAACCAATCTGCACCCGGCCTGCCCCCAGTGCAAACAGGAAATCGCCGAAACCGACCGTTACTGCCCCTACTGCGCCTACGAACTCGGCCAGCCGCAGCCGGAGGCCTCGGTTGCCGGATAGCGTCTTTATTTTTGCGATTCGTCGTCGTGGTTTTGTCGAGAATCAGGTTCCGGAAGAAGCCCGCGGCTCCACTCGTCGTCTTGTGTACCGTAAGCTGCCCCAATCACCGCCTCGGCCTTTTCAAACAAAGACGCCGGAATGCCAATCATCAGCGGCGCCTTTACCGTAAAGTGAAAGAGATGATCCTCGCGCCGAATGGTGCGATAAGGAATTCCCTCTTCCTCCAAAATCAGGCAAAGCTCCGCGTGAATCCGCGGATCATTGCCAGCCCAGAATTTGCAAAAGGGATCTTCGTCAGAGTCTTCCGACGCAAATTCGCTGCGCGTCACCGGAACCACGGCTTGCTGTAAATCCCGCCCGGCCGCCTCGCCGGGAGCAAGTTCCACCTCACAGTCAGCGCAGACCGTGAATCCTTCGCGGTATTCCGCCTTGCATTGCGGGCAAATCATTTCCAGAAATCTGCTGCCTGCGGTCAGAAACGCTCAACGGCGAGGGCGACGGCGTTTCCGCCGCCGAGGCAGAGCGCGGCGATACCGCGCTTCAGGTTGCGGCGCTGCAATTCGTACAGCAGCGTGACGAGAATGCGCGCGCCACTCGCGCCAATTGGATGGCCGATGGCCACGGCGCCGCCGTTTACGTTGACTTTCTCGGGATTTAGTTTGAGTTGCCGTGTGACCGCAATCGCTGCGACAGCAAACGCTTCGTTCAATTCGACGAGATCGACATCCTTGTCGCGGTCCCAGCCGGTTTTGACGAGCAATTTCTCGACGGCATCGACTGGAGCCATCATCACCCACTTCGGCTCGACTCCGCTCACCGCTTGCGCCACGATGCGCGCGATGGGCTGCTTGCCGAGCCGAGCCGCGTTGCGTTCGCTGGTGACGATCAGCGCCGCGGCGCCGTCGTTCGTTCCCGGCGCATTGCCCGCGGTAACCGTGCCGTCCTTCTTGAATGCCGGCTTCAGCTTGGCCAGCGCTTCCATTGACGTATCTTCCCGCGGCGACTCATCGTACTTGATGATCAGTGGCTCGCCTTTTTTCTGCGGTACTTCGACCGGCAAAATCTGCGCTTCGAAGAAACAAGATTTGCGCGCTTTCACTGCCTTCTGGTGCGATTCGTAGGCAAAACGGTCCTGCTCTTCCCGGGTAATCCCATATTTCTCAGCGACCAGCTCGCCCGTCAATCCCATGTGGAAGTCTTCATAGGCATCCCACAAGCCATCGTGAATCATTGAATCCACAACTTTTTGATCGCCAAGGCGATAACCCGTGCGCGCCGTCGGCAGCAGATACGGACAGTTCGACATCGACTCCATCCCGCCCGCCACGACAATCTCTGACTCGCCAGTGATCACCGCTTGAGCAGCCAGACCCGCCGCCTTCAACCCAGAGCCGCACACCTTATTAATGGTCATCGCGGCAACGCGCGGATCGCATCCGCCCTTGAGCGCAGCTTGCCGCGCCGGATTCTGCCCCAGTCCCGCCTGCACCACATTGCCAAGAATCGCTTCGTCGACCTGCTTGGCGTCCAAACCAGCGCGGCGGATGGCTTCCGCCACGATCTTGCCGCCAAGTTCGGGTGCGGAAAAGCCAGCAAGGCCGCCCTGAAATCTGCCAACCGGCGTCCGCACGCCGCTGAGAATGACCGGAACTTCCATGATGTGCCTCCAACCGAAGCTTCATTATACCGCGAGTGGCGAAACCGAGTCGCCGCGCGAGCCGCCACGCAAAAAGGAATCGCGGAGGCTGGTGACGCCGGCCTCCGCGATTAGATGACATCAGGTGGCTTGCCGATTGCGAAGCTAGTTCGATGCGGCCTTCTCGGCCGGAGGCGCGGGATTGCCTTCATCCGCGGACGGCCCGTACAAACCCGGAACGGCAACGTCCATCAACCGGAAGTACACGCCAAGCTGAGCGCGGTGATGGATTAGATGGTTCATCACGAAGCCTCGAATGCAGGCAATCCGCGGCATCGTAAAGATTTCTTTCCCGCCAGCCAGCAGCGTCCAACCCACCATCAGGTCCGCATCGCTCGCGCCGGCCAGCGCAGCCCGCGCCTCGCCAGCACTCTTGTCAAACTCAGCCAGCGCGTCCTTGCGGTTCTCGATCTTGGGCGGCGTGTATTGCGGCCCGTCCACCGGAGCATAGTCCAGGTCCGTGGTCTGAATCGTCATGGTCATCCACCCCGGCAGCGTGGCGATATGCCCAGTCAGCCAGCCCACCGTTCCAGACTTCTCGTGCGGCTTCCAACCCCACTTGTCGTCGGGAACGCGTTCGAGGGTGGTGCGGGTATTCTTCATTTCCTGGTCGAACTCGGGGAGCATCGATTGGCCGATGGTCATGTTGCCTCCGTTGCGGAATGGATTCGAGCGGAAAGAGCTTAGGCGAATAAAAAGCGAATTGTCAAGGCTTTCTTTTCGCGCTGCCGTCTACGATGCGGGTTCTTCCCGCTTCGTCGCCCGGCTCTCGCAACTCCTCGCGCCCGGCTTCACGGAGCTTCCCCTGGCTGGACGGGCATGGCAATGCCGTGCCGCTACTGGGCTTGTCAGCGCCATCGCAGGGGAGCAAAATGCCGCTATGCCGCACCATTTCTCCACTTCTTACGTACAAGATTCGATTGGCCTTTTCCGTTATTACAAACGGCTCGCCGAGCGCGCCATGGAGCAGTGCCCGGACGAGGGCCTCTTCGCCACGCTGGACACCGAATCCAACTCCATCGCTATCATCGTCAAGCATATGTCCGGGAACATGCGCTCGCGCTGGCGCGATTTTCTCACCACCGACGGCGAAAAGCCGGACCGCCATCGCGACACCGAATTTGAAGCCGCGCCGCAAACCCGCGCGGAGCTGATCGCCCTGTGGGACGAAGGCTGGCAATACCTCTTCACCGCGCTGGAGCCGCTCACCGATGCCGACCTCGGCAAAACCATCACCATCCGCACCGAGCCGCACTCGGTCATGCAAGCCATCAACCGCCAGGTTGCCCACTATTCCCACCACATCGGGCAAATCCTCTTCGCCGCAAAACATTTCACCACCGTAAAGACCGGCAAGTGGGATTCGCTAAGCGTCCCCCGGGGCAAATCCCAGCAATTCAGTGCCGACGTTGCCGCGGGCAAAAAATCTCAAAGATGAACCGACGTGTCCCCTCAACGCCCGTTCGCCTCGCCGAATAGACCGTTGCCGCCCACGGCTCTGAATGCTAGGCTTTTCACAACATGAATAGCGAACCAAGACCGAGCGAGTTGGTATTTGACGTCACGGAAGAGGCTGACGGCGGCTTCGTCGCCGAGTGCCTGACTGAAAGCATCGTCACGCAGGGTGACACCTGGGAAGAGTTGCGAGCCAACGTAAAGGACGCGGTTGAAGGCTGCTTCTTCGACGCCCCGAAGCCTCAAGCGATTCGCCTACACCTCGTTCACGATGAAGTCCTTCTGATGCAATGAAGAGTCCGCGAAACTTAAGCGGACGCGACCTTGCCGACATCTTGTGCAGGAAGTGGGCTTACACGGAAGTAGCGCAGTCGGGAAGCCACATCATCCTTCAGACCGAAGAACCTGCCCACCATCGAATTCCGATTCCGGCTCACAAATCGCTCAGAATCGGCACCCCGTCCGCCATCGTCAGGCTGGTCGCGAATCACAAACATGTGTCGCGCGACGCGATTTTGCGGACGATTCGTTAGCAGGTCCTTCGTTTCCTATTCGCCCCGCGATACGCTAGGCTTTCCGTATGGCGACGCTCTTTGATTTGAATCCGCCGTTTCTGCCGGAGCCGGAAAAACCGGCGATGAACGAAGCTCAGCGGCGCGCCATCACACATCGCGAAGGCCCGCTGCTGGTCATCGCCGGAGCCGGCACCGGCAAAACTCGCGTCATCACCGAGCGCATTCGCCATCTGCTCGAAACTGATTCCACGCTTTCTGGCGAAAATATTCTCGGCTTAACCTTCACGCTCAAATCCGCGGGCGAAATGAAAGCCCGAGTGGTGAAAGCTGCAGGGGAGCGCGGCAAAGACGTCACGCTGAAGACTTTCCACGCGTTCTGCGAATCCTTGCTCAAAGACATCGACTCCGATCACATCATGCTCGACACCGTCGACCACTGGATTCTGCTGCGCCGCAATCTGCACCGCCTGCAACTCGACCGCTACCGCCGCATCGCCGAACCCGGCCAATTCCTAAGCGACTTCATCGAGTTTTTCTCCCGCTGCCAGGACGAACTGGTTTCCTGCAGCGATTACCAGCGCTACGCCGAGCAGCTAGCCGCCGAACTGGAAACCGAGCGCGCGCAACTCGACGAGGACACACTGAAAGAACGCGAGGAATCCGTGGCCCGCGAACGCGAAATCGCCCGCGCCTTCCGGGCCAGCGAAGAATTGCTGCGGGAAAAGAAACGCTCTTCCTTCGGCTCGCTGATCACCGGAGCCGTCGAACTTCTCGAAAGTAATGCCGCCCTCCGGACAGCGCTGCAAAATCGCTACCGCTACATCCTGGTGGACGAATTCCAGGACACCAACATCGCGCAGCTCCGCCTGCTCGAACTGCTCGCCGGCGACGCCAAGAATATTTTCGCCGTAGGCGACAACGATCAAGCCATCTATCGTTTCCGCGGCGCCTCCTTCGGCAGCTTTAAGCTGTTCCTCGAGCGTTTCGCCGGCTGGCGCGAAGGCCAGGACTCCACGCCTTTTCGCGTAAGTCTGACCGAGAATTACCGTTCCACACCCAACATTTTGCGCATGGCCAGCCAAGTGATCGGTATGAACACCGCCAGCGCGGACTTCCCCAAGAAAATCCTCACCGCCAATCGCCCCGAAGGCGAAAAGATTCGCGTCGTCGAACTTCCTGAGCCGGACGAAGAAGCCCGCTGGGTGGCCTCGGAAATCGAACGCATCCACCGCGCCGGCCGCCGCTGGCGCGATATGGCGGTGCTCTATCGCGCCCACAATCATCGCGATCAATTAGTCCGCGAACTGAGCCGCCGGAAAATTCCCTTCGTCATCGCGCGCCTGTCCATCCTCGAACACCCGCTGGTCAAGGACGTCATCGCCTATCTCCGTCTCATCGCCAAGCCTTTCGACGATATCGCCGCCGCGCGCGTCCTCGCCGCGCCCGCCTGGGGCTTCGTTCCGTCCGACATCGTGCGTCTCGCCGAACGTGGCCGGAAAAGCCGTAAAAAGATTTATGACGAGTTGCAATCTCCGCAGTCGACGCTGCCTTTTGAGCCGCGCGCCAGTTCCGTAAGCGACTTGCTCGAATTTCTCGCGGCGCAACGCAAAGCGATGTATCGCCGCACCGCCGCCGAAATCCTCTCCGATCTTCTCGAATGGCTGGAAGTTTATGCGCACGCCTCGGAACAAGATCGCGCGTACGTCAAGCGGCTCCCCGAATTCCTCAAAACCTGGGAACCCAAGAGCGAAACGCGTGGCCTCTCCGAGTTCGTCGAATATCTGGAATATTTCGATCAAGCCGGCGGCACCATTTCGCTCGAAGAAGAGGCGCCCGGCGACGCCGTCCAGCTCATCACCGTTCACGGCGCCAAAGGCCTGGAGTTTTCTCAAGTCTTCGTTCTTCGCGTAAACAAAGGCAAATTCCCGCAATGGGAGCGCCCGCGCGTATTCGAATTCCCCGCTCGCTTGATGAAAGAAGGCGAGCCCGAAGAGCACTTTCACAATCAAGAAGAGCGCCGTCTCTTCTACGTCGCGCTCACCCGCGCGCAAGAGCGGCTCACCGTCACCTACATTGCCGAACCCAAAGGCAAAGTCCCGCCATTCATCGAAGACATGTTGATGGATCCGGCCGTAAAGCGCCGCGACATTCTGCAACTAGCGCCGAAACTCGCTCCAGTGGCGTTGCCTGACGGCAAAACTTCCTCCGCCGCAACCGCGCAGGACTCGCTCTTCACTCCGGCCGCGGGCGCTCCGAAAGTTTTCTCACGCATCGCCGAATGGGCCGAAACATTTCATCCCCCCTCGCCAGAGCCACTCGAATTGCATCCCTCCGCGGTGATGAGCTACCGCTCTTGTCCGCAGCGCTTTCTGTTCTCCGCTCTCTGGTCGCTGCAGGAAGGAGCCAGAGCGACGCTCACTTTTGGCCGGGTGATGCACGGCACCATTCGGCGCATGATGGCCGAATTCAGAAAGGGCAATCGCCTCCCGTTCGAGGAAGTGCGACGCATCTACGAAACCGAATGGTCGGACAAAGGCTACGAAGACGACTACCAGGAAGGCGAATACAAGAAAGACGGCATCGAGCAGTTGCGCGTCTTCTATCAAGGAGCAGTCGACCAGCCGCTAACCATCTTGGAGCTCGAGAAGAACTTCGAGCTCCCCGTCGAGAACAACGTCATCCTCAAAGGCCGCATCGACCAGATCAATTCCCTCGGCCGCAATGAAGTGGAAATTGTCGACTACAAAACCGGCGCCGCCAAAAAAGATTCCGACGCCCGCAAAGACCTGCAACTGAGCGTTTACGCCATCGCCGCCAAGGAAATCTTCGAGCTCAATCCCGTGCGCATGGTCTTCCACTATCTGCAAAACAACCAGCGCCAGGAAACCACCCGAACCCCCAAGCAACTCGATGAAGCGTTGAAGGTCGTCCAGGAAGTAGCCGCGGACATCCGCGCCTCCAACTTCCCGGCCAAGGAAGCCTTCATCTGCCGAAGCTGCCCCTACAAACCCATCTGCCCGGCTCACGAAGAGCGCCTCCTAACCTGACTTGCCGCTCATCACGCCGCGGGAAGCGCAACTCCCGTTTGGATCGCGGCAACCGGGCCGGAAAGGCCCGTCCTCTAAAGAGGACGGCTACAACACCAACCAAGAAAAAGGCGCTCCGGATTCCGGAACGCCCATTTTCTTTCCTAAACTCTTAGCAAACCCCCAAACTACTTGCCCTTCTTGCCGCCCTTCTTATCGTCTTTCTTTGCCTTTTTCGCCATAAAAGATATCACCTCCTCAGATCCTAAGGCGCGAATGGAAGTCCACGACTTCGGGCGCCGAGCGTTGCCGCTGGACAGCCTCACGTGCTGATATACGGTTCGCGTGAGGGATAGTCAAGAAGATTCAGCAGTGCGGGCGGAGATTTTCGGTTTGGCTTCCGCTGAGTGGCGGTTCAGCGCGGAATGCCGCTGGTGTAATAACCTTCGCGAGCGATGACCTTGAGCCCCTCGCGCTCCACGCGTACTTCGATGGAGTGATGGTCCGCGCCGCGGTCGGTCCCCGCAGGCGAATACGCCAGCAGGTATTGGTGGCGGGCTTCCTCGGTAATGCGCGAGTACAGCTCTTCCATGGTTTCGCGTTTTGCCGCGAAGTACACCTCGCCGCCCGTGGCGTGCGCGTAGTCCACCAGCCGGCTGAACTTGCGGTCAAAAAAGGCGCTGCCTACCGCCAGGCTGTACACCGCGATGTTGTTGTTCAGAAGCTGCTTCACAGTGGTGTCGTAAGAGTTTTTGTTGAACTTGGTGCCATTGCGGCCGTCCGAAATCAGGAAAATGATGCGACGGCGGTCCCGGCTGGTGCCGCGATCCTTCAAAAGCTCGGCTGCGGAGTACACCGCATCGTCCAGCGCCTTGGTCACCTGGCCTTTGAGGATTTGCGTGGAGGGAGGAACCGACGGGCCGCCCGAAGTCGATTGTCCGTTGATTTTCGGCGTGTTCTGAAACGGCCCGCCCGGCGAAGGCGCATCGGATTCGGTATCCAGACGCGTGCGCTTCAGTTCCTTCAAAAGCAAATCCTGATCGGTAGTGAAGCCCTTCCCGGCGTGAAAGAATTGGTCAAAGCGGCAAACAAACGATTCGTCGCTGGGGCTGAGCCCCGCAACGATGGCGTCGATGCTTTTGGCCACCTGGTTGGCGTCGCGCTCCTTCAAATCGTTGTCCAGCAGAATCACTACCGACAGAGGCGTGGCTTCGGCACGAAAGTAGCTGATTCGCTGCTCGACACTGTCCTCGAACACGCGAAAGTCGCCTTTATTCAGATCGGCGACCAGGCTTCCGCCGCCAGTCTTGACAGTGACTGGAATGACCACTTCGCTGACCGAACCGCGGATGACGGTTTGGCCGTCCTTAGTACTTGTGGCCGGCTGTTGCACCGGCGGCGGGACGGGCTTTTGCTTGGGAGGATCTTGCGCGTTAACGCTGGCGCATGGCGCGGCGAGCAGGATGGCACAGACGGCTGCGGCAACTTGTCGTAGACTGTTCATGTTCCTCAAGCCAGACTTTCTGGGAATTCAGCCGTTTATCGGCCGGGGCCACGCATCCATCGTATCGAGTGGCCGCATCGTATGGGCTGAAGCGGCAATCTGTTTATAGCCCGACAAGTCTCTCCGGGCGGAACCTTCGACGACTTTCGACCACAAGGAAAGTATACATGCCTTCCCTGAACAAGCTTGTGACGCGCTGCCCGCTGCTGACGGTTGCCTTGGCGCTGGCGTTCGCGTTCGCCGTACCGGCAGCTCTGCCGCAACAGCCCGTTCCGCCGCAGCAAAAGCCGCAGCAGCCGGTGCCTCCTCCGCAGGACCAGGAGCCGCAACGGGGCGGTGTAATCAACACGGAAGTCGGCTTGGTCAATTTCTTCGCCACGGTTCGCGACAAGAATAAGCGACTGATTCCCGACTTGAAGCAGGAAGATTTCAAGATTCTCGAAGACGCTCAGGAACAGAAAATCGCTTTCTTTTCCAAGGAAACGGCGCTGCCGATCACCCTGGCGCTACTCCTCGACACTTCCGGCAGCGAGCAGTACATGATTGGAGCCATTCAGGAAATGGGCGGCAGCTTCCTGACGCGCATTCTGCGCAAGGGCGATGAAGCCATGGTCATGTCCTTCGACTCGGACGTTGATTTGCTCTCGGACTTTACGGACGACCGCAGGCAGCTGGACCGCGCGGTGCACCGCGCCCGCGTCAACATTCCCGGCGGGGGCAGCATCGCCGGCAATCCGGGGCCTATCGGAGGGCAGAACGTTACGGGCACCGCGCTTTACGATGCCATCTATCTGGCGTGCCACGAAAAGCTGAACACCGAAGCGGGACGCAAAGCCATCGTCATCGTGACCGATGCGGACGATCAAGGCAGCAAAGTCAAAATCGACGAAGCCATCGAAGCCGCGCAGCGTACCAACACGGTGATTCACATTTTGCTGGTCTGGGATCCGCACTTCGGGGCGAATACCAGCGCCGCGAACAAACTGGCTGGAGAGACGGGCGGCCGCGTGATCTCCGCGAACTCCGAGAAGAAACTGTCGCAGGCTTTCGATGAAATCACCCAGGAATTACGCACGCAGTACAATCTGGGCTATTACTCGAGCAATCTGACGCGTGATGGAAAATTCCGCAAGGTCAAAGTGGAGACCGCTGACCACGACCTCAAAGTGCTCGCGCGCAAAGGCTACTATGCGCCGAGCGGCGCTCCCGAATCCAACTGAGGCTCGTCCATTTGCTTGCAAACGACGCGTCGCGAGGGCAGAATGCCGCGACCTTCTCCATGCAAGACATCTCAGGTGAATGCAAACTGCGCGTCTTTGCGCCGGTGCTGGCGCTTCTTGCCCTCGCCATCCTTATTAATTATGTCGACCGCGGCAATCTCTCGATTGCCGCTCCCGCGCTAAAGGCCGAACTGCACATTTCTGCCACACGACTGGGATTTCTCTTCTCGGCGTTTTTCTATGCGTACACCGCGTTCATTTTCCTGAGCAGCTGGCTGGTCGACCGCTTTCATGTGAATTGGGTGCTGGCTGCCGGATTCGCAGTATGGTCGCTGGCCACCGCCGGCACCGGTCTGGTGACTGGATTCACCACGCTCTTCATCATGCGGCTACTGCTAGGCATGGGCGAGTCGGTAGCATTTCCGTCGTCGTCAAAAATCCTGGCGCAGAACCTTCCGGAATATGACCGGGGGTTCGCCAACGGATTGATCATTTGTGGCATGAAGCTCGGTCCTGCTGCCGGCACTCTTGGTGCGGGCATGCTCATTGCCAAATACGGCTGGCGGCCCGTATTCATCGGCATTGGCTTGGCGAGCCTGCTGTGGCTGCCCGCATGGTTTCGCTGGATGCCGCGCGGCCAACAAGCACAGGCGCGCGCGGCGAGCCAAACAACGAGGTTAGGCACCGCAATCTCCAATTCGGCGAGCTATGAGGATGTTCTTCGCCAGCGCTCTTTTTGGGGCGCGTGCGGTGGCCATTTTTGCGCCAATTATCTGAACTACTTTCTGGTTTCATGGCTTCCCTTCTATCTGGTGCATGAACGCCAGCACTCCATGCAAACGATGGTAAGAATCGCCGGCGCCTTTTATGTGCTCGATGCGCTTTCAGCATTTGCGACGGGCTGGTGCAGCGATCTACTGATTCGGCGCGGGAACCCGGTAACTGTGGTGCGCAAAGGTGCCATGCTCGTCGGTGGTACGGTGGCGGCACTGGGGCTGGCGGGCTGCGCCATGGCCGGGCCGCATACGTACCTGGTGTGGCTGGCGATTATGGGCGTGGGCAGCGGCGTGGGCGGCACTGGCATCTTCGCGTTTGCGCAGACGCTGGCCGGACCGGGGACGGCCGGCCGCTGGGCCGGTTTGCAAAATGGCTTCGGCAATCTTTCGGGTTGGGTTTCACCGGCGCTCACCGGGTATTTGCTGGACCGCACCGGGCACTTCACGGCGCCGCTGGCGATTGCCGCGGTGGTGTGTCTGATCGGCGGGCTGTCTTGGGCGTTCGGCGTCGGGCGTCTCGAGCCAGTGAACTGGAGGCTTGCGGAAGCCGAGCCACTTGCGCTGGCCGACTGAGCGCCGTGTTAGGTGATTTGCTAATGCCAAGATGCTCTTGCATGACAACATGCGGTTCCTCGTGATTGACCGGGCGTTCAGGTACTAATAACATCCCTTTGTCCGCATTCATGGAAAATCAAAACGTTTTGCACTACCGGATTCTGCGGCGGCTGGGCGCTGGAGGCATGGGTGTCGTCTATGAAGCGGAAGACACCAAGCTGGAACGCCGCGTCGCGCTGAAATTCCTTCCTGAAGCCACGCATCGCGATCCCCAAGTGCTGGAGCGCTTTTTGCGCGAGGCGCGCTCGGCTTCCGCGCTGAACCATTCGAGCATCTGCACGATTCACGCGATCGAAGAGTATGACGGGCGCACGTTCATCGCCATGGAGCTGCTGGAAGGGCAGACACTCGAACAGGTGTTGAAGCTCGGGCAAATTCCGATCCCGCGCACCATCGAGACCGGCGTTCAACTGGCCGATGCTCTGGATGCGGCGCACAAGAAAGGCGTCGTACACCGGGACATCAAGCCGGCCAATGTTTTCGTGACCGAGCGCGGCGCGGTGAAGATTCTGGATTTCGGTCTGGCGAAATTGATGCGCGGCGACGATGAGCATCTGGAAGGGCAGACGGTCGGCGATCAGACGCTGCTGCTGACCAGTCCGGGAACGGCAGTGGGCACGATTGCGTACATGTCGCCGGAGCAGGCGCGCGGCGAGGAGTTGGACGCGCGAAGCGATCTTTTTTCGCTGGGCGCGGTGCTCTACGAAATGGTCACGGGCAAGCTGGCTTTCCCAGGGACAACCAGCGCGGTGGTCTTCGACAATATTTTGCATAACGCTCCGGTCGCGCCGATCACGCTGAATCCGGAAACGCCGGCTGAACTCGAACGCATCCTGAACAAGGCTCTCGAAAAAGATCGCGACCTGCGCTATCAGAGCGCGGCGGAATTGCGCGCGGACTTGAAGCGGCTGCAACGCGAATTGGATCCTGGGCGGCCAGGATCGGGCTCGACGAAGACTACGACGGCCACAAAAGCGGCCCAGGCAACGTCTTCGGGTGCGGCAGCAACTCGTCCGGCGTCCAGCGGTTCGGTGCTGGTGGAAGCTGCGGGCCGCAATAAATTGGGTACGGGCGTGATTCTCGGGATCACCGCGGTGGTTTTGGTGGCCGCCGGATTCGGCGTGTATTCGCTGATCAAGCCGGCGCCTCCGCCGCCAAAGAAGTTGCCGTTCGATCACATCGAGATCAACAACCTGACGAACAACGGGCACGTGTCGCTGGCGCGCATCTCGCCGGATGGCAAATACCTGCTGCACGTTCTCGAGGAGAATGGCTTGCAATCGCTGTGGTTGCGGCACATTCCGACGGGAAGCAACGCGCAAGTGGTGCCGCCGGCGGCGACACGCTACATGGGACTGACTTTTTCGCCGAGCGGAGACTATATTTATTTCGTTCGCCGCGATGAAGCCGAACATACCATCTCGATTCTGTACCAGGCGCCGGTACTCGGCGGTACGCCGCGGGTGGTGGTGCGCGATGTAGACAGTCCGGTGACTTTCTCTCCCGACGGCGCGCGATTCGCATTCCTGCACGAGCGGCACGATTCGCCCAACTGGGACCTGTGGACATTCAAAAACGACGGTTCGGACAAACAAGCCATCTTCAGCAACAGAAACATTTCGAGCGACAGCAAAGTGCCGGCGTGGTCTCCGGACGGCAAGACTATTCTGATTCCCCTCGCGCAACCCACACGCACTGATCTTGGCGGATTTCTTGCCGTGGATGTGACTACTGGCAAGGATCAAATCGTCGCCGCTAGTCCCACGCGGCTCTACTACGAATCCGCATGGCTGCCGGACGGAAAAGCTCTGATCACCCCTTCGACCGCGTCGGATTCGGGATTTCTCAAGGTTCAACTCGGTTACCTGACCTATCCCGGTGGCGAATTTCGCGCGTTGACAACGGACACGAATGATTATTTGCACCCGAGCGTCTCGGCGGACGGCCGGTTGGTCGTAGCCAGCCAGAGCCAGTATCGGCAGCAATTTCAGATTGGCTCCGCGGAGGGCATGAACGACTGGAAACCTCTGGTGCTGTCCTCGCAGATCGCCGTGTGGCACTGGGCTTGGCTGCCCGATGGACGGCTGGTAATGCCGCAGGGCGGCGACATTCGCGTGGTCAATCCGGCGGGCGGCGAGACCGTGATTCTTTCCGACAAAGAGCACATTCCGGACCAAGTCACCGTCTGCGGCAAGTCTTACATCGCCTTTCGGCAATTCCGGCGCGGCGGTGGCTCCGGCGCCAACCTGTGGCGCATGAATTTCGACGGCACCGACCAGAAGCAACTCACCACCGGTTTGAATGATGTACGACCCGTGTGTTCCGCGGACGGAAAATGGGTGTACTACGTGGACGCCACGGACAACGGCTACATCAAACGCGTTTCCGTGGACGGCGGAAGCGCTGAGACGATAGTGAAGTCGCCAGTGGGCATGTTTTCCGTGTCGCCGGATGGGACCAAGACGCTGACATTGGACGTGCGCGACTTCGACCATAAACTGGTCCTGCGGACCGACAACGTGGAGACACACGCAACGGAATACTTGAACGTGGACCCCCGCGCCTCGTTCCCACTCGCATTCGGACCGGACGGCAAATCCATCGTTTACAACGTCCGAGAGCATGGGGTCGACAATCTCTGGCGGCAGGCGCCGGATGGATCGGGCCGCAAGCAATTGACACATTTTACGTCGGAGCGAATCGACCGGTTTGCGTTCTCGCCAGATGGCACGAAGCTGGCAGTCGATCGGGCGCACCTGGAATCGGACGCAGTGCTGCTGCGTGACGCGGCGAATTGAGCCTGCCCTGCGCGAAGATGGGCGCCTAGTCAACAGGGCCTCCCCCCACCCCCCGGCTTTCCGTAAGTGCGGATTCTAAAGAACTTACAGCATGACTTTCTGTAAGTGTTGATTCCACAAGACTTGCGGACGGACAATTTCGGCTGATTTCGGCTAAAACACGGAGATCGGCTGTAAGTGTTGATTGCAAAGGAGTTGCGGCCGAGGGAATTGAAGAGTTCAAGACTGAAAAGTTGACAGAGCGCTCCTGGTGACACCTGGGTGCTTTGGCAGAGAGTGCGCAAGTGATTGAAAGGCAAGGGGAAGAGGAGTGCAAGAGAGCACTCAAGAGCGAAGAGACGTACAGGGCAAACGTGAATGACTTGGGCGGCCGGTGGTGGTGACTGGCGAACACGGAGAACCTCGGCTAGCGTCCTCCGCTGTGTTAATTGAAATTACATTATGACACAATAGCCATCGTTTGTCGAGAGATTTCGGGTGGGGATGTGTCGGAAGAGTTCTTACGAGTACTCGATATCAGAGTGGCGGAGAGAAGTAGGAGAGTCCAAAACGAGCGGCTCGGTCGGGAGTCAAGATTAGTCGACCCTGCTGCGAAGAGGGCACGACTTATCGTGCCCCTACGAGATCATCAGTGGAGGGGCGAAATGAGGGCGGGGAGGCGGGTCGGAGTTGCTGGCGGAGTTTGGGGGTGAGCCAGATGACCTGAGCACCGAGGCCTTGGATGGTGTCCATGGCGAACACCGCGTCGCCGTACGAAGAATCGTTGGCGGCCTCGAAGTAGACGGTCCAGACGGTGCGGCGGGCGAGTTCTTGTTGGAGGCGGAGGCGCAGATCGTGGCCAGGAATCACGTTGCCGTTGAGGGAGAAGTTGCCGTTGCCGTCGATGTAGCCGGCGGGAGCTGTCGGCCAGGGGCTGTCCGTCGCCACGGAGGAGCGCTGCGTCGGGAATACCGCGCCTCTGCCGCTGGGTGGGCTGGACGTTGACTTATGCCGCACTAAGGGCACGGCCTCTTGTATGTGGAGATTGGGACGCGCTGAAGTGCACCCCTACAGGAATTGCGAGATGTTGGCGCGGGCGGGTGGCGTGAGGCGGAGAAGTGACCTAAGCTGGGCGGGCGATGCGAGTGATTGACGGGAAAATACGGTTGGCGGCGACGGATTTGGGGAACCATTTGGCTTGCCGGCATGTTACGACGCTGGATTTGCTGGTGGCACGGGGGGAGAAGAGTGCGCCGCAATGGGCTGCGCCGGATTTGCGGGTGATTCAGGAGTTGGGGTTGCGGCATGAAGCGGCGTACTTGAAGCATTTAGCGGAGTTGGAGGCGCCGGGCGGCGGGCGGAAGTTGGAAGTGGTGAATCTGGGCGGGATTAAGGACGACGCACGGTTGCTGGCGGAGACTTTGGCGTTGATGGAGCGCGGCGTGGATGTGATTGCGCAGGGGGCGCTAGGGGACGGGGAATGGTTTGGGCGGCCGGATGTGCTGCGGCGAGTGGAGCGGCCGGTAAAACGGGATGGCGGGAAGTGGGCCTGGTCGTACGAAGTGGCGGATACGAAGCTGGCGCGGGAGACCAAGGCCACGACGATTTTGCAGCTTTCGTTGTATTCGGATTTGTTGGGGCAAGTGCAGGGGGTGGTGCCGGAGTTTTTGTGGGTGGTGCCGCCAGGGGAGGAGTTTGCGGGGGAAAAGTACCGGGTGGCGGAGTATGCGGCGTATTACCGGTATGTGAAGGGGAGATTGGTGCGGGCGGTGGGACGAGGAGTTCCTTCGGTGAAAGAAGCGGCGAGTGACGAAAGGACTACAGTTGCCGCGGCGGACGGGGCGCAGTTTGCGCTGGATTTTGAAAAGAAGGTGGCGGTGCTGGAGACGTATCCGGAGCCGGTGGAGCATTGCAATGTTTGCAGGTGGTTCCGGGAGTGTGATGCGCGGCGGCGGGCAGACGATCATTTATCGCTGGTGGCGGGGATACGGCGGCAGCAGCGGGACCAGTTCGAGGATTGGAATGCGGAGACGATGGCGAAGCTGGCGGTGCTGCCGATTCCGTTGAAGGAGCGGCCGAAGCATGGCGCGCGAGTGGGATATCAGCGGGCGCGGGAGCAGGCGCGGATTCAGGTGGAGGGGCGAACCGAGAAAAAATTGAAGCATGAGCCGCTTTTGCCGGTGGCGGAGGGAATGGGATTTTGCCGGTTGCCGGAGCCAGCGGAGGATGATTTGTTCGTGGATTTGGAAGGCGATCCGTTTGTGGGCGAGAAGGGGTTGCAGTATTTGTTTGGGTTTGCGTATCGGAATGCGGCGGGCGAGTGGCGTTATGAGAAAAAGTGGGCGCTGAATCGCGAGGAGGAGAAGCGCGGATTCGAGTGGCTGGTGGATGAAATCATGCGGCGGCTCCAGGCGAATCCGAAGATGCACGTGTATCACTTTGGAGCGTACGAGCCTGGCGCGCTGAAACGGCTGATGGGGATGTACGCAACGCGGGAAGACGAGATTGACCGGATGTTGCGGGCTGGCGTGATGGTGGACTTGCATCAGACGTTCAAGCAGAGCACCCGGGCCAGCGTAGAGGAGTACTCGCTGAAGAAGATTGAGGCGTTTTACGGATTTGCGCGGGCTACGCCGCTCGATTTATCTCGGGCGGCGATGCGGTATGTGGAGCACCGGCTGGAACTGGGGAAGCTGGAAGAGGAGATTCCGGAAGAATATCGCGAGACGCTCGAAGGATATAACGGGGAGGATTGCGTTTCGACGGGGAAACTGCGGGATTGGCTGGAGGAAGAGCGCGGGAAACTGGTGGCGCGAGGAATCGAAGTGCCCCGGTTGCCGGAGAAGAGCGGCGATCCCTCCGAGAAGCTGGAAGAAAAACTGGAGCGGGCGGCGGCGCTGACCGCGCGGCTGGTGGAAGGGATTCCGGTGGATCCGAGTGCGCGGACCGAGGAGCAAGCGGCGCAGTGGCTGCTGGCGCAGCTTTTGGTCTGGCACCGCCGGGAAGACAAACGGGCTTGGCAGGACGGGTATCGGTACGCGGAGATGAACGACGAAGATTTGCTGGATGAGCGAGTTGGGCTGACGAAGATGAATTTTGTGGAGCATGTGGAACAGGTTGGCCGCGGGACGAAAGTGCCGACGGATCGCTATTCTTTCGAGCCGCAACCGGCGAGCAATGTGCGAGCGGAGAAGGAACTTTATTTTGGCGACGAGAAGTTCGGCGAAGTGGTGAGGATTGACCACGCGAAAGGCGTGGTGGATATCAAGAAGACGAAGAAAACGGCGGAAGTGCATCCGCCGACGGTTTACATGTGGGATGCGCCGCTGAATTCGGATGCGCAGGCGGGTTCGCTGTACCGGATGGGCGCGTGGGTGGCAGAGAACGGAATTGATGCGGCGGGGCGTTATCGCGCGGGACGGGATTTGTTGTTGCGGAGGCCGCCGCGTCTGACCGGCGGCGAAAGATTGGAGCAGCAGGCGAGCGAAACGGCGGTGAATACGGCGAACCGGATTGCGGTGGCGCTGGAGGATTCGGCGTTTGCGATTCAAGGGCCGCCAGGCTCGGGGAAAACGTACACCGGCGCGCGGATGATCTGCGAACTGGTGAAGCGCGGGATGAAGATCGGCGTTACGGCGCTGAGCCACAAGGTGATTCGGAAATTGCTGGACGATGTGGTGGAAGCGGCGCGCGACGTGGAAGTTGTGGAAGTGTGCTGCCTGCATCGCGAGAATGAAGGTGAAGAGAGCGACGGGGTGGCTGTGGCGAAGGAGGACAACGAAGAGGCGTGGGAGGCGTTGCGATCGGGCAGAGCGAACGTGGTGGGTGGGACTTCGTGGCTGTGGTCACCGGAGAAAGCGTTTGAGATTGTGGATGTGCTGTTTATCGATGAGGCGGGACAGATGTCGCTGGCGGATGTGCTGGCGGTGTCGCAGGCGGCGAAAAGGCTGGTGTTGCTAGGGGATCCGCAGCAACTGGAGCGGCCGACGAAGGGGAGCCATCCGGATGGCGCGGAGAAATCGGCGCTGGAGCATTTGCTGAATGGACGGAAGACGATCGCGGCAGACATGGGATTTTTGCTGCCGGAGACGTGGCGGTTGCATCCGAAGGTGTGCGAATACACTTCGGAGTTTTTCTACGATGAGAAGCTGCGGTCGCATGCCATTGCGCGTAGCCGAGTAATTGCAGGGCATCGGTGGATTGCCGGAGCAGGGTTATGGTTTGTGCCGACGGAACATGAGGGAAACCGGAACGCTTCGGCGGAGGAAGTGGAATTGGTGGCGCGGATTGTGGAGGGGCTGCTGGCGGCGAGCGTGAAGTATTTTTACAGCGCGGGGAACAGCCGGGCGTTGAAGGAAGAGGAGATTTTGATTGTGGCGCCGTACAACGCGCAGGTTGCGGACCTAAAGGCGCGATTGCCGAAGATGCGGATTGGAACGGTGGACAAGTTTCAGGGGCAGGAGGCGCCAGTGGTGATTTATTCGCTGACGACTTCTTCGCCGGAAGAGGCGCCGCGGGGGATGGAGTTTTTGTACAGCTTGAACCGGTTGAATGTGGCGACGTCGCGGGCGAAGACGGCGGTGATTGTGGTGGGGAGTCCGCGGTTGTTCGAGCCGGAGTGCCGGACGCCGCGGCAGATGCAGTTGGCGAATGCGTTGTGCGGGTATTTGGAGAAGGCCGTGGAGGTGCGGGCGGAGGAGGTTCAGGGTGCGGCGGCGCGGAGGAGATGAGGAAGCTTGCTTGCGGGAGGCCGGGATATGCGTCTAAGCGGGCAAGGAAAGGTCTCTATGACCACGACGAAGAACGGACTGGTATGGTTTGTGATGGCAGGTCTTGGGTTGACGGGAGCTAGGTTCGCGCCGGCGCGTGTATCAGGGCCGACGACCAGCCCACAAACGGCTGAGGAGCAAGAGCGCGAGCGGCTGATGACGAAGGGGAAGGGGATTTTTGTCGAGAAATGCGCGAAGTGCCACAACGAGCGAGGCGACAAGGCGCTCAGCAGTGGCTCGCCGCTGAATGAACGAGGGCTGACGCCAGATGCGATTGCGCGGGCGGTGAAGGGGCGGCTCGGCAGCGGAACCGAAGAAGAACGGCGGGCGGTTACTCTGTATATCGCAAGCTTGATGAAGGACGCGGACAAAAGCGTACCGAAACCCTAGCTGGCTGGCGGGCAGTGCGGTGGATGGCAGCGTCAAGCCGCCTCTAAAAGGAGAGCGATTGCTGGCGGGCCGTGCCAAAAGGACGCCCCTTACAACCGGCGTCTACAGTGAGATGGCGCGGGCCGCGGTTGGTTGACGCGGCCCGCACCAGTTCTGTTAGTGGTGGAGGTCAGCGGCCGTGATCGCCGCCGTCGTGGTCGCCGCGGTCGCCATCGTGGTCGCCATCGAAGTGGAACAGGTCGAAGAGATCGCCGATGGCGGGCATGTTGCGCGGGACGTAGGGATTGTCGTCATCGAGGCGCGGATTGGGGAGATTGTCGCGGCTGCGGTCGCTCAACTTGGTGTCGAGGAGCCAGTTGCGCTCGATGAATTTCACGAAGGAAGAATGCTCGTTATAGACGTGGCTGATGTGGCCGCCGGTGGAGAACGGAGAAACGGCGATCATCGGAATGCGCGGGCCGGTGCCGAAGAAATCGACGGGTTGGATGAAGCCGGAGTCATAGTAACCGCCGCCCTCGTCGACGGTGACGAAGATCGCGGTTTCCTTCCACTGCTCCTTGTTGCTCTGCGCGAGTTCAATGATATTGCGCGCGAAAGCTTCGAAGAGACCCCACTTGGAGGAGGCAGGATGGCCGTCCATGAGGCCGTCGGGCTTGACGTAGGAAACCGCGGGAAGAGTGCCGTTGACGAGATCGCTGAAGAGATCGGTGACGTCACGCATGTGGTCCGCAACGACGGCCGGATAGTTCGCTTCATACTCGAACGGGTTGCAGATATTGCAGTAGCTGCCGTTGAAGGGGCTGGTCGTGCCATCGGCATTGAAGCCGCCGCCATAGTATTTCCAAGGAATGTTGTGGGCGCTGAGGACATCGCCGATGCTGGGCTGCAATGTCCGGGGAACGACGAGGCCCGCCTGGGGCAATCCCTTGGGCGTGAAGGTCGGGTTGACATTGACGGCCTGCCAGAACTGGCCGGGTCCGCACTGGGTGTCCACGTGATAGGGCAGCGCTTGCAGATAGTTGGTGATGGCGGCGATGCCGGGCTGGGTGGTGTCGTTGCAATTGAACCATTGTGCGCGGTGAGTGTAGAGATTGAGCGTGCCCGGTTGCGGGTCGGGATTGTAGATGTTGTTGACGGGCGGCGTTGCCGGGTTGCCCTTGCCATCGCTGAAAAAGACTTGGTCGGCAAAGCCGAGAGGCTGGCTGTCTGGACCGGTTCCGCCGAGCACGGGCTGGTGGTAATTGTCGCTCATGGTGTACGTGTCGGCGAGGGACTTGAAGAGCGGCGCGTCGCCGTTCTGCATATTGAAAAAGGCCATGGTTTGGCCGGTATCGTGCGGCGTCCCGTTGAGCGGAGTGCTGTAGGTTGTGGTAATCGCTGACTGCAAATCGTGGAGACAGCCCGTGGGATTCGCGCGCGATACGTGCTCTTGGTCGATGGCGCAATCGACTTGCTGGACCATCTGGAAATATTGATGGATGGTGTCGCCGGTGAAAGCGTCGAAGGGCATATTCGGACCGGTGAGCTGGAACGGGCCAGGCGGTAGGGCGTTGACATTGGTGATGCGGGTATCCGGACCGAGGGTGAAAGACAGACCTGTGCCGCCGGT